>ERZ1023897.290-NODE-290-length-7471-cov-6.758495_pt1 | contig 7471 bp, 7 predicted proteins | sample MGYA00380399_ERZ1023897 | MGnify/ENA primary metagenome ERZ1023897 (study PRJEB33179, sample SAMN07448995) | human gut metagenome | biome: Human-gut; feature: Human associated habitat; material: Faeces | host: Homo sapiens | place: India: Bhopal | collected... | reverse complement strand
CTCTTCCGGCTTGTGACCGATCTGGACGAGCGCGCTTCGTATGGATTCCATCTCCTCATTGTTTTCCGGGGCGAGTGCCTTCAGTGTGACGGTACTCTTGTCCGCATTCGTGAAAGGGGTATCAATGGATCTGGAGACCGCGCTGTAGGAGAGAGCCAGCTCCTTGCCGCCGTTTTTCGGCGTGATGACCAGACGGCCGCCATCGATGCGGCCGGTGCCGGTGAGGCTGCCCGGTACTTCACGGCTGCCCTGCTGGACCTTATGGTCTACGGTGATGGTCTTGTCGTCATTCTGGGTGAAGGTGACGGTCTCAAGATTTCGTATGTGATCGCCGGACCAGTTTACGCCGGCGTCCTGCACGCCCCACCATGTCCCCTGCCATGGTCCGCCATTGGCAAAGTGGAAATAGGCAAATGTACCGCCGCCAATGATCAGCACGATCGCGATCAGGATCATGACCACGTATTTCTTCATTCCTGCGCTCCCCCATTCTCTTACGTCAAAATATTTTCTATTATACTATAGGCGAATAGGAAATAGCTAGAGGGAAAGGGGACGGGGCCTGTTATCTTCCCCGCACCCCTTTCCACACCCCATACACATCTGCGATCGCCCAGCCGATAGGGATGGAGAGCCAGATGCCGGTGACGCCGAAGAGGGGGAGGGCGGAGAGGACATAGGCAAGAATGACGCGGCTTCCGAGGGAGAGGATGGTCAGGATGACGCTCATACCGGGCTCTTTGATGGCGCGATAGTAGGCATACAGCATGGAGAGGATGCCGATGCCGATGTAGCAGGCCCCTTCGATACGGAGGTAGCCTGCGCCGATCGCGATGGTTTCTGTCGCTGTCCTCGGGACGAAGAAGGCCATGAGCTCGGGGGCGAAGGTATAGATGATGACGCTCGTGAGGAGAGCGAAAGAGACGACCATCTTCGCCGAGGCGATGACGCACTCTCTGATGCGCTTTTGATCTCCGGCGCCATAGTTCTGCGCGATGGCGGTCGAGAAGGCATTCCCGAAGTCCATGAGGGGGGAGTAGGCCAAGGTGTCGATCTTGACGCCGGCAGCGAAGGCAGCCATGACGATGGTGCCGAAGCTGTTCACGAGCCCCTGCACGAGAAGGATACCCAAATTCATGATGGACTGCTGGAGGCTGGTCAGAAGCGAGAGGCGGGAGATGTCGCGGAAGATGGATGGGTCCCAGCGGCGGTATTTCTTTTCTACCAGAAGGTCTTTTCGATAGAAAAGGCAGTAGCAAAGGATGCCGAGACCGGAAGCGTACTCAGCGATGACGGTCGCCTCGGCCGCGCCGGCGACGCCTCGTTGGAAGACCAGGATGAAGAGAAGGTCGAGCGCGATATTCAGGAGGGCGGAGACGATGAGGAAGACGAGCGGGATGAGTGAGTTTCCCACGGCGCGCAGGAGGGCGGCAAAGTAGTTGTAGAGGAAGACGGCGATGATGCCGGAGAAGATCCATAGGAGATAGTCACGGAAGTAAGAAGCGACGTCTGCGGGGATCTGCATGAAGAGGATGATCTCTTCCAGAAATATATAGGAGATGGCATTCAGGAAGAGCGAGAGCGCGCCGATGGAAAGGAAGGAAATATAAATGGACTGCTTCATGCGTGCGGTGTTCTTTTGTCCGTGGCAGATGGAGAAGTAGACGCCGCTCCCCATCGTGAGGCCGATCAGGATGGAGGTGATGAAGATCATGAGCGTGTAGGCGCTCCCGACAGCGGCGAGAGGTGCTTCGCCGAGGAATCGTCCGACGATCAATGTATCGACGACATTGTAGAGCTGCTGAAAGATATTGCCGGCCATGAGGGGCAGAGAAAAAAGCAGTATCTTTTTCGAGATGCTGCCTTGGGTAAAATCGAGATCTTTTGTCATGAAGGCTCCTTAGGAAACAGGGATCTTGAGGCTCTATCAGGGAAAGTCTGACAGGAGTGGGGCGCATACAAATAGAAGCGCCGCGCGTCGTTGAACGGGGTGATGCCTCATTTGCCTTATTATGGAGCGTGCCGCGATGAAATGCAAGAGGAAGAGGGCAGGATACTGTTGATGGTTATGCGCTGCACCTTCCCCTTTGAACCCATAGAACCCGATGAACCTTTTTCGGTCGTAATTAAGGGACGGCACGCTCCATGGGCGAACCCCGAACCTTTTCTCTATGTTATAATAAGGACGATATTATGCCATACGGTATTTAGATGTATATACGTACCCCAATTACATTTTGTAGTGGGTGTCTAGGGTATTTATTGCTGATCGTTTTTCATCGTAGTATCCGATAGTAGCATGCTACAAATCATTTCACTAGCTTCTTTATCTTGCTGCGGAAGGGCGTGTGTGTACCTGTTTAGCGTTATGGATACAGATGCGTGACCTAGGCGAGTAGAGACGGTCTTGATGTTCACACCTGCCATGATAAGAAGGGTGGCATGGGTGTGTCTTAGATCGTGGAAGTGAAGTGGTTTGTCTATGTTACTTACTTTCTTTAGCGCGTTAAAGTAGTACTGTATATCACTATTAGCAATTAAAGTCTCATTCTTAGTGTGAAAGACAAAACTGTTTTCATCTTTATGGGGAAGAGCCTGTAGTATCTCAATGAGTGATGTAGACACATGTATTCTCCTTACAGAGGCGCGTGTCTTAGGCGTTGTGAGAGTTGCCCCTTTCCCTGCACTGTCTTCTACGCTGGCTTTGATATAGATGGTGTCTTTACCCAGTGCTTTGTACTGTAAGGCACGCAGCTCTCCTTTTCTCATCCCTGTCTCTAAGGCAGTACGTATCAGAGGGTAGAACCATATGGGAGCTTTCATCTCCTTAGCTTTTAATAGAACATTCGTACTCTCTTCTTTCGTTAAGACATGCATTTCTGTCACAGTGTGATCTACCTGTGCCTTGATACGCATGCTGTCTTCTACAGGATTCTCTATAATGAGTTTTTCTTTTCTTGCTCCTTCAAAGACACTTTTCAATAGGGCGTGTCTTCCTCGTACAGTGGCAGGGGAGAGTGTCTGTAGCAATGTTAGGAGCAACGTGTTGACGTCTGAAACTGTTATGTCTTTCATCACTTTGTTGCCAAAATCAAGACACTGCATATTACTCTCATAGTTCCTGTATGTCTGTGGTTTTAGTGTTGTCTTTTTCATCATTAGCCATCGTTCACTGTACTGTTTGAATGTAAGGGGAGCTGCTAATGGATTGATCTTCCCTGCATTTACTTTGTACTGATACTCAGTGATCTTTGCTTGTACTTCCTTCCTTGTCTTACCTGTAAAGGTTTTGGTGAGACGTTTGTTCTTCTTTGTCACTGGATCTAGTTTGTATCCAATGGTGATAATGCCTTTGAATTTTCCATCTCCGTATGGTGTGATACTTCCTTGCCCTCGTGGTGCCCTTTGTCTTTTCATGCTGCTGTTCCTCCTTGGATCTCAAAACAAAAAATTGTAAAAATTGTGAAAGGGTATTCATTAAAATTGCCCTGGCTGTTTTCCCCCGTACCCTTCACGCGCTCGCCGTTATCGCCGGGGCAGGGTGGAATGTATTAGTATAATATTATTATACTTAAACTGAACAGGGAGGGCAAGCCCTGTTTGCCTATATATGTACATGCAAAATATAATCTCTTACTACTACCGTGCTACTGGCATGATATGGTTGACAATCACGATACCCTACGGGGGTATGGTATACCATGCGAACAAAATTTCTCCCCAAAGAAATGCGAATTTGAGCTTGCTTTTGGATACACATCATGATACAATATGGACAGTCAAGGATGACACGGACGGAACGCCGCAAGGCACACCGCCCCAAACATTCCGAAAACTATCCATCTGTAGTGCAAGGTGGATAGGGTGGAAGATCTCAGAACACCGCACATTGAGAACGCGCCTGGTAACAGATGCACGACTGAATGGTAAGACGACAGAGAGAATTAGAATGGTAACATTGTAACCTATTGGGAAACGGATGACGCCACTGGATATGAGAGATACCTTTCATATCGTGACAACGGCGGCGGCGTCCAATGTTCTTTGAAATACGTCACCGCGAAAAGACAAGAAAGACGTGCTGATGGGATGAATAGCTGAAAAATGCGACGGGTGAAATTACTGGACGTGTCTAGTATGCATTCACACCCTACGAAAAAAAGAAAGTCATCGGGAAAAGCGGTGGCAACGTCACCATGAGAATACACATGGCAAAGTCTTGTGAGTACCTGGTGATATACTGCCGGGCGGAGTAGTGGACAGTCTATTTGAGTGCTGAAAATACTTGTCTAGCAAGGTATCTTGTGATGACACGGAAGATAGGTGCAAGGATGATAGGTGGTGTAGGTGAAACGTAGGGAAAGCAAGCATGTATTCAGTCTCTAAACCATTGTACTAAACAGTGGTATTCCAACCATCAAGAGATGGTAACTCAAATTTTTTTGGTAAGCATGGTTACACAACAGGATACATGCTAGAGAGGACGGAACAATTATGACAATGAAAAAAAAAATTATCGCGTATGCCATGAATACAGTGACAAAACAGAATGGGATCATTATGTTTGATAATTTTGCCTATGGAAAAATCAAGGAACGAATTGAAAACTACGTGGAAATGGTAGAAGGCGATGAGTACGGTACATGGGAATGTATTGGAATTAAAACGCTGGAAAAATTCAGTGCTTACGATGCACCTGATATCGCAGGTGGAGACGTTGTCTTCTATGCAGGGCGCACACTCCGCTTACGTTGTACCTCTGCAAGAGGGTTAGTGATTATGGGATTTGAACCTACCACGCACATTGACCATCTGAATGCTGCTTATAAATTAGAACTTTTACTTGTGAAGAAAAGCAAGTAAAAGTAAGTCGAAACTAGACACACAAGAGAGGGTGTGTCTAGTCAACGTGAGATAGCTGCCCACGTTCTGATGAGACAAGCTATAGGATTAAAAGAAAGGATGGAACGAAAATGATTAAAGTAACAGACTACATGGATTGGTTTAACATTTATCACACGGCATGGAGCGGTGCAAGAGATACAGTGGAGAGGATTGAAGACGAAGGCAAGGGGAATGAATTTATGTCTCTCATTGAAGAGTTGTACCCCGAAGGAATTGATAGAACAGCTCTCAATGATCTTCTTTGGTTTGATGACGAATGGATTTTTGAGTGCTTAGGTATTAAAGATGAAGAAGAGGAGGATGATTAACATGCTTAGATGGTTCAATATTGAGAAAACGAGACACTCCACGAAGAATTACACGGTATGGAAAGATACTAATCCTGATAACAAGGAAGAATATGAAATGTATTCTTACAATACACTTGTTATCAAGGGTACACTGGATAGCCTTGAAATTACAGGACTGTATAGCATGGCTACTCGCAGACACATTAGATGATTTGTCGATGAACATACGGACGCAAGGGCACATATCCCCTTTGAACTTGTCAAAATGGTGGTAGCCAATAAGAACTATCGCCTTGATCTCATGCATGCTTGTGTATGGGATATCACAACAGGGGAAATCATCGCAGAAGGGCATTAAGAAGGGTGTGTCTTAAATTTTTGGTAAGTGCGGATGTACAAAATGATACATCCGCACAGAAAGGGATGAATTATCATGAGAGTAGTAGTACAGAAAGTTTACAAATTTGAAGAATTGTCTACAGAAGTACAGACAAAAGTAGTTGATAGATATAGGTACATGTATGTAGATTCTGTTGATTGGTGGAATTACACATGTGAAGATTTCATGTACACCCTGCTGCATGAATATGGGTTTAATGCAGATGAAGACAGTGTGTCTTTTTCTCTGGATGACGCTGACAAAGGTGCAGGATTTACCGGAACATTCGATATCATTGAGTATGCAATCAAGATAGCAAAGCATTTTGATACTGAAGATCACATTTCCGATGACGTACTTGATGAAATCAGAAAGTATGGGGAAGTGCGCGTCTCGCAAAATTCGTGGAATTGCACTGCTCCACGGGAATGGAATACATACATTGAACTGTTAATAGATGGGATTCCCATGGAAGAAGATGAGAAGTATGCGGCTTTCGTTGATGCACTCGAAAGCTGGCGAAAAGAAGAATGTCAGCACCTTTATGAAAATACACAAGATGCTTATGAATACTATACGTGTGATAACTACATTCGCACAGAATTAGAAGAAGAGAACTATGAGTTCCTGGCAGATGGAACGGATTTTTAGACAAGGAAGGATGATAATCATGAAAGAATTTGACTGCGTATTATGCAATGGAATTGGAGTATGCACAGAGGACACAGAATACCTAAACGTCTATATAACAGAGGAAGCGCAATACAGCGTGTCTATTGGAGATTGGGATGACCTAAAACTGATACATTTTATAAAGAAGTTATCAGAACTTCCTGCTGAGCAAGTAGTCGCTGCCTTTGTGTATGATAATCTCACAGAGTGCGGGATTGAAGAGGGGCTGTATGCAGCTAAGCACCGTAAAATTGGATGGGTAAAGAAAGAGGATGGAAACTACATTCATTCGTTAAAAGAATTATGCATGTGGGTGTTGTCTAGTCGATTCTTTACAGAAGTACCCACCACGATCATAGAAAGTGTGGATATTGAAGAATTTGGTATTCACTTATTAGAAGGGAACACTCTCTTTTTATATGATGATGATAAAAAGAGAGTGCGTACGCACACAGGTCAATATTATATACATAATAATCTCATCCTTTATCATTTAGGGATGTAATTGTGGCACGTAGAGAGGGAGAGAACATTTTCGTTCTCTCTTTTTCTTATGTTTTTTTTCAGAGAAAGGAAAATATCATGGACTATGAAAACATCACTCTCAAGGATGAACTTGAACTGGAAAGACGTGCAAAGACACGTGCAGAAGAAGCAGCACAGCGTGTCTTACAGAACAGTTGTAGTAACGGAAGAGCTACAGAGACACAAGTCGGAAAAGGTATGATGGACTATGCATATGATAAGTTTATTAAAAGCATTCGTGAGTTTGTAACATATGAATTGCAGCCAAAATGCGGTGTACAAGCAGCTTATCATAACATGTTGGAACAGTTAGCACAGATCTATGATGATAAGACACACCTTTATGCCGTTCTTGCTCTGAGTACAATGGCATGTACAATGGACTATGTTTTTATCAGAAAGAATGAACTCAGCACCATCGCTAAACGTATTGGGGAAAGCATTGAAGATGATGCTAATCTTGTAGCCTTTGAAAATTCTAACCCTGAAAATCTGAAAGAATTAAATACAGGATTAAAGAAGCGTGTAGGTGAACATTTCAAGAAGTATTACATTCAGCACAAAGCAATGACAGAAGCAGGATTTAACTGGATTGAATGGAATACCGCCGCCAAAATAAAATTAGGTGGCAAGTTGATTGAGTGTCTTGTGTCTTCCACCACCTTATTTGAAATTGTGCATATCAATCATGGCACTGGAA
>ERZ1023897.285-NODE-285-length-7573-cov-5.628226_pt1 | contig 7573 bp, 9 predicted proteins | sample MGYA00380399_ERZ1023897 | MGnify/ENA primary metagenome ERZ1023897 (study PRJEB33179, sample SAMN07448995) | human gut metagenome | biome: Human-gut; feature: Human associated habitat; material: Faeces | host: Homo sapiens | place: India: Bhopal | collected... | reverse complement strand
CATTCTTCGTAACCTATGGAATCCCATTCTTTGATCACCCCGACTCATAAGCCATTAGGATAAACCTTCTGTCCCATGTATGCCCTCCTATCTATCATTCAGCACAATTGTTAAGTGGCTTGTTCTCTTCTCGATTCTGTAAGCTCTACCCTGTGCTCTTGGTCTGATTCTCTTCATTGTTGGTCCTTTGTTTGCGTAGCACTCCTCAACATAAAGGTTTTCTGTGCTCATTCCGTTATTGTTCTCTGCATTTGCAATAGCAGATTTTAATAACTTCTCTATTACGCTTGATGCGTATCTTGGATTGTAAGTTACAATCGCAAGTGCTGTCTCAACATCTTTACCGCGGATAGCATCTAATACGAAACAAGCTTTCTGAACTGACATTCTTGCATAAGACAACTTTGCGGAAGGTCTAGTATCTTTTACTGCATTTCTTTCTCTCTTAATCTGACTTCTATGTCCTTTTGCCATGAGTGAAACCTCCTTTCAAAATTCTATTTATCTAACGCCTGATTTCTTCTCGTCTTTTCCATGGCCTCTGTAAGTTCTTGTTGCTACGAACTCACCGAGTTTGTGTCCAACCATATCCTCTGTGACATATACAGGAACATGTTTTCTTCCGTCATGAACAGCAATTGTATGTCCAACGAAGGATGGGAAAATTGTGGAACGACGTGACCATGTCTTGATAACTGATTTATCATTTGCTGCGTTCATAGCATCTACTTTTTTCAGTAAGCTTTCGTCTGCAAATGGTCCTTTTTTAAGTGATCTTGCCATTTTATTTCCTCCTATCTACTATTTAATAGCTCTGCCGTCTCTTCTTCTTACGATTAACTTGTTAGAAGCTTTTTTCTTCTTACGTGTCTTAAGTCCAAGAGCAGGTTTGCCCCAAGGTGTACATGGACCTGGCCGTCCAACTGGTGCCTTACCTTCTCCACCACCGTGTGGATGGTCATTCGGGTTCATAACAGAACCGCGGACTGTCGGGCGGATACCCATGTGACGTTTACGTCCTGCTTTACCGATATTTACAAGGTTGTGGTCACCGTTACCGATTACACCAATGGATGCACGGCAGTTCAGAGGAACCATTCTCATTTCTCCTGAAGGAAGACGAAGTGTTGCGTATTTTCCTTCTTTAGCCATCAACTGTGCGCTGTTACCTGCAGAACGTACTAACTGTCCGCCCTTGCCAGCGTATAACTCAATGTTGTGTACCTGGGTACCTACCGGGATGTTCTCCAGTGGTAAGCAGTTTCCAACTCTTACTTCTGCTTCTGCTCCGTTCATAACAGTCATTCCATCTGTTAATCCTTCTGGAGCAAGGATATATGCTTTCTCGCCATCTGCATAACTAATTAAAGCGATGTTAGCTGTTCTGTTTGGATCGTACTCGATTCCGATTACAGTTGCCGGGATACCATCTTTTCTTCTCTTGAAGTCGATGATTCTGTATTTTCTTCTGTTTCCACCACCCTGGTGTCTTACTGTAATTTTACCCTGATTGTTACGACCGGAGTTCTTCTTTAAAGAAGTTGTAAGGGATTTCTCAGGAGTCTTCTTTGTGATTTCAGAGAAATCAGATCCAGTCATATTTCTTCTGGAAGGTGTATATGGGTTGTATGTCTTAATTCCCATTGTTTTTCTCCTTTCAATAAATAAGTTTATTATCGCACTTTTCTGTGCCTAGCTGAGTTTCCCGGATTTTACAGTCCGGAGAAAATCTCGATATCTGCACTATCTTCTGTTAACTGAACGATAGCTTTCTTTGTTTTCGCAGTTTTTCCAACTACAGCACCACGTCTTTTGTTCTTGCCTTCCTGGTTCATTGTGTTAACCTTGGCAACCTTAGCGCCTTCGAACATTTTCTCAACTGCTTCTTTGATCATGGTTTTGTTAGCTTCCGGATGTACTAAGAAAGTATATTTCTTTTCTCCCATAGCTGCCATACTCTTCTCAGTTACTACTGGTTTGAGGATTACATCATAATACTGTACGTTTGCCATTATGCATACACCTCCTCGATTTTTTCAACAGCAGCCTTTGTTGCTACTACTGTGTCATATTTCAATACATCAAATACGTTCATTTCGCTGGTCTGTGTTGTCTTAACAGTTGCAATGTTTGCAGCGGATTTGATTACGTTTGTATCCATATCGCCCAAAATAACTAATGCTTTGTCTGCTTTCAGATTGTTCATAACCTCTGCGAATTTCTTTGTTTTGATTTCGTCTAATTTCAGCTCATCAACAACGATGAATTTATTTTCCTGAACTTTAGATGTTAAAACAGATTTTAAAGCTGCTCTCTTTTCTTTCTTGTTTAATTTGAAAGAATAGTCTCTTGGTACTGGAGCGAATACTGTACCACCGCCAGTCCACTGTGGAGATCTTGTTGAACCCTGTCTTGCATGACCAGTTCCTTTCTGTCTCCAAGGTTTTCTTCCGCCACCGGATACTTCAGAACGTGTCTTAGCTTTCTGAGTTCCCTGACGATTGTTAGCTAACTGCTGAACTACTGCCATGTGTACCAGATGTTCGTTAATTTCTACACCGAATACAGCATCGTTTAAGTCCATATTGCCAACTTCTTTGCCTTCCATATTGTAAACAGATACGTTAGCCATCTGTGTGTTCCTCCTTTCTTAAATGCACTATTTTGCTGCTTTTACTGATTCTTTGATTGTTACTAAAGCTTTCTTAGGTCCTGGAACAGCACCTTTGATTAAAAGCAGGTTGTTCTCTGCGTCTACTCTTACAACTTCAAGGTTCTGAGTTGTAATCTTAACGCTTCCCATATGTCCCGGCATTCCTTTGCCCTTGAATACACGGCTAGGTGTAGAACAGGAACCATTGGAACCCTGATGACGATGGAATTTAGAACCGTGAGCCATAGGTCCTCTATGCTGACCAAGTCTCTTAATAGCGCCCTGGAATCCTTTACCTTTAGAAATTGCAGTTGCGTCTACATGATCGCCTTCTGCAAAGATATCTGCTTTGATTTCATCTGCAAGATTATAATCAGCTGCATTTTCAAGCTTGAACTCTCTTACAAATCTCTTTCCAGACACACCAGCTTTTTTGAAATGTCCCATTTCAGCTTTGTTTACGCCATGTCTGTTTCTGATTTCTTTCTTACCGTTGGCATCTTTGTTTACAACTTTTTCTTTCTTGTCAACAAAACCAACCTGTACTGCACTGTATCCGTCGTTCTCAACAGTTTTAATCTGTGTTACTACACAAGGACCAGCCTGTAATACAGTTACCGGCACTAATACGCCGTCTGCGTTGAAGATTTGAGTCATTCCGACTTTTGTTGCTAAAATTGCTTTCTTCATTATCTTTCCTCCTGTTTTTCTACAGCGGAACGGTTTCCCGTTCATCCTAGAAAGCCTTGCGGCCCCTCAGGATTTACTACTTGTTTTGACTTTATTTCATTTTGATATCGATGTAGACACCAGCCGGCATTTCTAATCTTGATAATGCATCAACTGTTTTCTGTGTCGGAGCAATGATATCAATCAGTCTCTTATGAGTTCTCTGCTCGAACTGTTCTCTGGAATCTTTGTACTTGTGTACTGCTCTAAGAATGGTAACTACCTCTTTCTTAGTTGGCAGCGGCACCGGTCCGCTCACCTGTGATCCGTTTTTCTTTACAGTCTCGATGATTTTTTTTGCTGATGAATCTACTAATTCGTGATCATAAGCTTTCAATGTGATTCTCATTACTTGACTTGCCATAAAAAAAGTCGCCTCCTTTTCGCACTTTAATTCAGTACGACAAGCGGTGACTGTACACTTCTCCGTGTGTGTCATAAGCTTTACACACGTTGTTTCTACCTCTGTAGACCATATTCGTGATACAGTGACTTGTCGCCAGTTTCCTAACTTGACATTCGCTCCACGGAAAACCTGCCACAGTGGGCAGCAACCTCACGCTTCTACGCTATCAATGTCACAGCAAGGATTAGTATACACGACAGGTTACGCTTTTGCAATACTTTTTTTAGAAAAATTGTATTTTTTTGTGTACAATCCATTTTCTATCTTTTTTACGGTATTTTTCACTTCTGCCTTGTTTTTTCATTATAAAAAGCTGTTTACTTGCCGGCATCCTTTTGTCATTGCAAATAAACAGCTTCTCTTTTCTATTATAATTCTATGCTCTTGTCAGCAACGTCTGCAAATTCTTTCTGCATTTCCTCGTTTGGAGCTTTGGTACAAAGACTCACAATTACGATACAGATTAAACTTAAGAAGAATCCTACCAGAAGGGAATAGATTCCGGTTCCGGTTCCAAGTGTTACCATGGCACCGTCTGCGTTTTTCATCAAAGGAATATAATCCCAGATGATAACTGCCACACCACCGGATACAATTCCTGCAATTGCTCCCGGTTTGTTCGTACGCTTCCAGAATAGTGACAATACTACCAGTGGTCCAAATGCAGCGCCAAAGCCTGCCCATGCATTGGATACCAGTCCCATAATGGAGTTGTTCGGATTCAGTGCAATGATATAAGCAATAATCGCAACTACCACTACGGTAATACGACTGACCATAAGAACCTTTTTATCACTTGCTTCTTTATTTACTACACCTTTGTATATATCTTCTGATACGGAAGATGCGGTTACTAAAAGCTGTGAATCTGCAGTAGACATAATTGCTGCAAGGATTCCGCACAGGAAGATTCCTGCAACAAACGGCAATGCATACTGCTTCGTAAACAAATGTGTAATCATATTAATGAATACATTTTCCGCAGAATCTGCTCCAGCACTTCCAAGCACTTCCGGATACAGGTACGCTCTTCCAACCACACCAATGATGCAGGCAAAGGTTAAGGATAATGCTACCCAGACAATTGCAATACCTTTGGATTTCTTTAATTCTTTCTGGCTCTTTACCGCCATAAATCTGGTCAGGATATGAGGCATTCCGCAATATCCCAATCCCCATGCGAGCTGTGAAATAATATCGATGGCACGATATGGCTCTCCACCATTCTGCCAGAGGCTCATATAGGAATCGCTTCCTCCTGCTACTCCGCTGGCATCTAAAAGTTCTCTTAATCCGCCATTGCCACTTACCACCGCATATGCCATCAGAGGCACTGCAAGAAGCGCAACCAGCATCAGCATTCCCTGGATAAAGTCTGTTACACATACTGCCATAAAACCTCCCATGAAGGTATACAGTAAAATAACAACTGCACCGATGGTTAAAGCTACGGTATAATCAACACCGGTTACTGCATGGAACAATTTTCCGCCTGCTGCAAATGCAGATGCAGTATATACCAGGAAGAATACGACTATTACTATAGAAGAAATACACAACAACACATTCTTCTTATCATGGAAACGATTCTGGAAATACTCCGGTAAAGTCAGGGAGTTATTGGCACGGATGGTATATCTGCGCAATCTTCCGGAAATAAATATCCAGTTGCAGACTGTTCCAATAAACAGTCCAATAGCAATCCATGCCTGACCGGTTCCAAATGCATATACCGCACCCGGAAGTCCCATCAGAAGCCATCCGCTCATATCAGATGCCTGTGCGCTTAATGCTGCCACCCAGCCGCTTAAGCCTCTTCCTCCAAGAAAATAATCTTCTGAATTCTTTGTACTTTTCATATATTTCGCACCTATGGCAATCATTATACCCATATATACCACAAATGCTGCAAGAATCCACAGCACGTTACTGTTAAACATAAAATGTCCTCCTCTTAAATTACTTAATATTTAGAATAGCAATTGTTTGTTTTGTTGTAAAGTCTTATTTTATTTTGCCGATATTATTTATATAGTAGATTCTCATAAACGGCATATGTGAAAATGGATTTTCACAGAACTTTTCAAGGAGGAAAAGATATGAATCTCAAACTCGAAAATTCACTTGTGGTTCTTTCCCAACGGAAAAAGGAACAGGGGCTCCCGCAGCGGCCTACCAAAAAAGAACGGAACCAGGAGCTGACCCAGGAGGAACGCCTGTTACAGCATTATCAGGAACAGATTTCCCAGATGCATGAAAGTAATTTCCAGCAGGAGCTTCAGGCAAAATTAGATTCCGGTCAGGAATTAACTCCGGAGGAAGAACAGTATTTAGAAAAAGTCAATCCGGATGCCCTAAAAGAACATGAAAAGTTAAAGGAAGAAGTGGCAGCTTACCGCAAACAGCTTCAAAACTGCCGTACCAAAAAGGACGTTGAGAAGCTAAAGCTCTATAAAATGGGGCAGTTTATGTCTGAGGTTAAGACGGTTTCCAATGACCCCCACATTCCAAAAGCCCAGAAAAAGGCTCTGTTAGAGCAGATTTTAAAGCGCACCTATGCCATTGAAAAAGAACACAATGATTATACCAAGACGCCGGAATATCAGGCAAAACCGGACAAAGAGCCTTACGAAGATGTAAGTCCAGCCGATAAGGATAAAAGTTCTGCCGATTCAACCGATGCAACGACATCCGATTCTACCGATAATGCAGAAATCTCTTCCGGTTCAGATTCTACCGAAGAGTCTGTTGGTGCAGCGGATAATGGCTCAGATAAGCACACTGCCGATTTGGTCAAAGCAGAGCATGACGATAAGTCTGGCGAAGAACCTGTCACCGCTCAGTCTGTACGACGCGAAATTAATATCCATCTTTCCGGACTCCGTAAAAAAGCAGCTCATATTGATGCCAGCGTGTAAGGCAGATAGGGATTTCTTCTTATTTTATTGTTTACAGATATCAGGAAAACAGATAGAATGATATGATATAGGTGATTCGATGATATTTTTAAGGTTTTTGAGAGAAAGATGATTTCATTCTGTCAACGACCTGAATACAATACATCTGCATTACCTTATATAATATAATGAATACAAAAGGGGGAGACATTTTATGCAATGTCAATCATGCGGAACACAATATCCAGATAACTTTAGAACCTGCCCGAACTGCGGTGCACCGGCTCCAATGCCAAACCAGCGTCCATACAACGGACAGCCAAATCCTTATAATGGACAGCCCCAATTTAATAATGCTCAGCAGAACCCTTATAATGGACAGCCTCAGTTTAACAATGCTCAGCAGAACCCTTATAATGGACAGCCTCAGTTTAACAATGCTCAGCAGAACCCTTATAATGGACAGCCTCAGTTTAACAATGCTCAGCAATATCCTTATGGCAATCCATACGCTGCACCGAATCAGGTTCCACCGGGAATGAGCAAACACGATTTCTATCATTCTCCACTCTGCAAGAAATACAGAGGAAATATTATTGCTTCTTCTGTTATCATTTATATATGTGTAGGAATTAATCTGCTTCTTATTGCTTTTTTACATAATTATACCTCACTGATTGATGCTGCAATTATGCTCGGACTCGGACTTGCTATTCATCTTGCGCAGAGCCGTGTATGCTCCATTTTACTTTGTGTCTATGGCGTCATTAATACCATTTTCGTATTCCTTTCGTCGGGAGAGTTTGGCGGATGGCTGATTCTTGTGGCAGCAATTTATGCTATTGTGGCAACTTTCCAGTATCAGGGTGCTTGGAATAAATATAACAG
>ERZ1023897.280-NODE-280-length-7734-cov-29.910145_pt1 | contig 7734 bp, 7 predicted proteins | sample MGYA00380399_ERZ1023897 | MGnify/ENA primary metagenome ERZ1023897 (study PRJEB33179, sample SAMN07448995) | human gut metagenome | biome: Human-gut; feature: Human associated habitat; material: Faeces | host: Homo sapiens | place: India: Bhopal | collected... | reverse complement strand
TATGATTCAATATAACATTTCAGATAACTGATTTCAAGGTATCCAAATGTTTTAGAGAAATAACAACTCAAAAAGGAACTCAAAAATTTGAGTTCCTTCAGGAAATCACTTTCTAATCACAGTAAAATAACTGTTTAGAGCTCTTGGGCTTTTCCGGAATGCTCATCTTAATAATCCCCTTATCAACCAATGGCATCACACGGGTCTGAATGGCATATGCCACAGAGTTCAATCCTAAATAATCGCTGATTTCTTTGCGTGTCCTGGGCGTTTTACAGAAAAGAAGCAGATCCTCATTGTCTACATCCTCTATCTCTGCAGTATTGTACTCTTTTACATTTTTATACAATTTAACAATAAAGCTTCCTCTTTCATCAAGAAATTCCGGCTGCTGTAAATCATATTCACGCATCATTCTACGAATCGTAGGAATTCCGGAATAACGATTCTCCGTTATTTTCAATACTTCCAATTCCGATGCTATTACAGGATTTCTGGTATCCGGCTGTACTTTTCCAAGCTGATCAATCTTAATTCGTCCATAGATTCCACCGGGATTCCGAATCTCCATTCTATCCTCAAACATAATAAGCTGAATCGGCATTCCCTCCGTGTGAATACTATAATCACGATGCACCAGTGCATTAAGTATTGCTTCTCTGACTGCAGTAATCGGATAATCCGGTCGATCCTCACGTTTTCCTGTCTGCGAATTTATGATGGTCTTCGTACGTATATTCCTGCTCACAAATTGTATCGCTCCATCAAGCATATCGGGAATATTCCCCTCTATTCTATGATTGTCCAGAAATCTTTCCCCCTGATCCCCGACTGTTCCTACTTCCGTGCCGGGAACTACTGTCGCAATAATACATAATTGCGGAAAATATGCCTGCGGATATGGGCAAAAATTCATTACAGCACTTAATGTAATCCTATTGTCTCGCTTTATGCTCATCAATTCATATATTTCGTCAGTTGGAATGGCTGCCAAACGTGGTTTTCCTTTTTTTAGAAATTCTATATATGTCGCAAGCAGTTCCTGATCCAATGCTGCAAACGATACTCTATCAATAACTCTAATATCGTCTTGATATTTCTTACGGTATGCCTCATAACTATATACTTCATACTCCGTCATAGGCTCATCGCTATCACCAACCCGTGTATAAGACCCTTTCATCCGACCTTTTCCCTGGTAAAAAACCGGTCGATCCGTAATGTCTACACTCGGGATTTCTGCAGAAACAAAAAATTTACCATTCTTTTCCACAACTGTAAGCAATGGTCTTACTGTCGGTTCCATCTGCAAGCACTGCTCATTTATTTTTTTTTGTATATCCTGTGGATCATATACCCCTACTTCTTTATATCCTTGTTTTTCATCCACACCAAAGATAATGATTCCACCATCATCCTGATTGGAAAAACTGGACAACGTATCGTATAACCGCTGTGGGCATCCCTGTTCTGCACTTTTTATTTCTAACGTGGAGGTTTCACATTTCATATTCTGAATTAACTCTAATTTTTCCAATAATTCTTCTGTTGTCATTTTACTTCCTCCTGTTCTTTTTTAATATTCTACTACTTTTTTAAAGTTTATGCAAGAATCTAAAATTTTATTCAAAGAATTCAAAAAGAAACTCAAATATTTTAAGTTCTTTTTTGAGTTCCTTTGAAATAAGTGAAATAATTTTAATTCTTTTTTGAGTTCCTGCAGGAATTTAAATTTTTTAGCAAAAGGAACTCAAATTATTTGAGTTCCTTTTTGAGTTCCTCTACAACCGCAATGTCTCTTGCTTTTTATATTGAATATTCCTTCAATTGCTCTATAAACTCTCCACATGTGCTCACAACATCTTTACCATCAAGATGCTTTAGATACATTTCCTCCTGGCGTTTGCTCCTCGCATCCCACTTTACTTTCCATATAATCCTTCTGACCGGAATCTCAAGCGGAAAATGAATGGGAAATGTTATTCCGCTAGCGGGCTTTGTGATGGTTTCTACTTCTATCCCATGCTTTAAACCATTATTAGCATATTTAAATGCATCCAGTGTATTCTTGTCCAAATCATTACTCCGGATACGTTCTGCATAATCTAACATTGCATGAAGACACTTTCCTACGGCATAAAAGATGCTGTTCTCGTCTTCGGTTGTATAATCTTTCTTCTTCAATATTTGATCTATTTCTATTTTCATCTCGGAATATGAATGTTCCATTGCATACATCAAATTATTCATATAGTACTCCCCTGTCAAATTACCGTCTGTGCAATCATCCTTTACTATGTTTTTCCATATCTTCCTTTTTATTCATGCATTCTAATATGTCCAATAATTGTGTCTCCCACCCTGTTTTTCTTTATTATACTTCTTTTTTCACTTTTTCCCATTTCGATTTATTCATCTTATCATTTCGATAAAACGAAATGATAAGATGAATAAATCGAAATATAATATGGCAATAAATGCGATATAATTGTAATAGCAAAACTGAAAGAATAATTAGATGATTACGTGTAGGATTAGACATTTATGTCAACTGTTCAAAAGATGTATCAAAGAAAGGAATCGTAATGGCAGGAAATACATATAGCTTGACTATTTTTTTAATGAAAGAATATGTAACTAACTTTGAGTGGTGTATAAAAGAAAAAACAAGTGTACAACGTATACAATTGCGAAAAGAAGGTAACCTAGATGGTATAATTGTTGTAGCGCAAAGTTCACATAAAAAACCTGAATGGGTGACTTGGCTAGAAGATTTGGGGACAGAAAATATAGATATAGAAGATAATACGTCAAATAAAGCTATGCTATTGGTTAAAATCAATGGAAGGATAATGGCAGTTATATTTGGATATGGCAGATGTTTGTTAAGAGAAGAATATATCGAAAAAAATTTTGGTTTATTAACAGCAATCAATATGATAGATTCCGAACAAATACGTAGCATAAATGCATCCAAAATAGAAGATATGGTTATACATAGGCAGGAACAGACTACCTATGCAACAGGGCAAGATGAATTTTCTATCAATACAATGAGTGATATTATAATGTCAGTAGCGGGAAAAAGCAAAAATAATGATTTTGCTAAAAACGTAAGTGGAAAAGACTCATTATTAGTGTCTGTCGAAACAAAACTGCAAAATTTAGGATTGCTATTACAATATTATTTAAAAACATATCAAAGCGAGAACTATAAAAAGAATTTCCCATGGATAGATAATATTCAACAAATAAGAGACCCTGAGCTAAAAGGCAACTTGGAAGCAGAACTTATAAGAAAATTGTGGAATAAAGATCTAAAGAATATATACATTGCCCCTCCGGAAACTATAGATTGGAATCGTACTAAGGGTATAGCCATGTCAGGAATGGGAAAGAGAAAAAATGATGCGAAAAATTATGGCCAGGATTTAAATTTAGAAGAATATGTGGATAGTTTTAAAGAATACGAAAATATTCCTGAAAAAATAAGAAATAATAAGATATATCGATTGGATATTAATGATGAGTGTTATAATATATGTTCCGTGTATGATGGGTTGGTAGCACAACTGACATATGAAAATAAACTGTATATTTTAAGTTATGGGAACTGGTATGTTATAGAACAAACTTTTTATGAAAAAGTAATTGCTGCCATAAAAAGAATTCCCCTTTCTAGCATTGAACTTCCTGCTTGTGGTCAAAATCAAAATGAAGGGGACTATAATGAAGATGTAGCCTTAGGGAATGCAAACTATACACTTACAGATAAAAAATTAATAAGCGTAGAGTTAGGGGCAAAGCAAATAGAAGCATGCGATATTTTCACAAGAAATAAGCAATTTATTCATGTAAAGAATAAACATGCTTCATCGCAACTTAGTCATCTCTTTTCACAGGGAAAAGTGTCGGCAACTTGCTTTATTAGTGATCAAAACTTTCGGGAACAATTGTATAATATAGTGAAGGAAAAACTAGGAGATAAAATATTTGATTATAAGGAAAAACCAGATGCTAATGAATATGAAGTAATATATGCAATTATATCAAAAAATGTCGGTCCCATAGAGGAAAACCTTCCTTTTTTCAGCTTGGTAAATTTAATGATTGCTGTGCAGGAATTAGATAGAATGCATTTTAAATACTCTGTTAAAATGATTAAGAAGCAAGAAAATGAGTGAAGAGAAGACTCTGTAAATTTATAACAATAACCCGCAAATCCGGTTTTCCCTCAACCGGGATTTGCGGGTTATTGCGAGACCGTTTCAAGTTTTGTGTAAACGTCGTCGTAATATCAATTTGCTCCGTAGCTTTCTCAGCCATCCATACTCCCACTATATTCCTGGAGCATTTTTACATATGTACTCAACTGCTTTCTTTTCTCTTTTGATAAACTTCTATATGCTTTTACTAACTCCTGTTCGTCCCGGGCATACTGTTCCATGCTCTCTCGCTCCTCCATAAACTCTGTCATAGATATCCCCAGCTGATTACAAATGATTAATAAAGTATCTATTCTTGGTTTTGATTTTCCCTTCAAGAATCCACTTATTGTGGAGGAAGAAATGCCCGCTTTCCGCGCAAGCTTATACGGTGTGCTTCCGTTAGCTTCGCTTATTTCCCTAAATTTCCTTGACAATTCTACACATTTTGCTTCGATATTATACATTTTGCTTCCACCTCGTCCTGTAATATTAGAGTCCTCTACTTTATATATGACAAGGATTGACAAAATCTTACAAAAAACTTTTTTCACGTAATGCGAATCTGCCTATATGTTGATGATACTATATAAAATCCAAATCATGGAGTTCGTTATTTGCACTAAGTATTACGTTATTCCGGCGGTTTTCAATAGATAATATCTAATCGACATAATAGAAAAGCAGTCAATTCGATGACAGTTTATGTGCGCAAATCTTTGGCAGCTCATGAGGTCAGTAACAGTTTACCGTTGGACTCCGTAAACTGCATAATAACGCAAAAAGGAACTCAAAAATCAGAGTTCCTTTTATTCCAACCCAAAGTTTTGGCTTTTTATAATTCCGCTTCAAAAGCTCCACTATCAATTCCAACAGATTAGCAACAGCTTCCATCCAGACTCCTTCGTTTATCTTTTGTCCGCTTTGTATACATATTTCACATTACCTGAAATTTTCAATAGGGTATTTGTCTAAAAAATACAATTGGTATGCAAAAATTATAGGAATCATAGCTTCTCCTTTTCTTACATTTTCGCATGTGACTTTTCTGGTATTATGGCAGTTATCTAGCTGTGTAACCTTAGCTACATGTCTTTTGTTCATCCCATACATATCAGCCACTTCTTGCTGTGTTTTTCTTTCTTCATATTTTTCAACAATCCTATCATATTTTTCAAATCTTTCATCCGCAATCTGATCCATTCTCCATACCTCACAATCTAGATTTTTTATTTTATGTCCGATTATCGCCTTAGGCAGACTGGCAAGCCATTGCCAACGACCCAACTAACACTAAAAGAAACTAAAACTTCCACAAAATATGCTACAAACTGTGCCATTGGCATTCCTCCCTTGATACTATTGCAAATGAACAATGCAAAAGCAGATACAGTAAGGAAAATAATAATACAAAGTGTGTCAGTTAAGTGCATGGATTCGAACCATGTAGGGTCTGCGCCTCCCTAAAGCGATAATCTTCTACATTTTGTCTATTCCGGTTAAAGAACTTATTAACTATTATAATATAGTCATCTCCGTTTGTCAGCACTCTTCTTCAGCATTTTTCACTTATGCCGACTCAAAATTTCTTATTAGTCCTTTAATTTTCTTTCTATTTCTTCCAAAAAAAGAAAAAGTGATGACCACGTTGATCACCACTTTAACTATTATATATTAATCGAGATATCCTCAGATATTTTAATATTGCTATGCCATGATTTTTATATGAATCTAATCACATTTTAAAATTTGCCTCATATTCATTGGCCACTTGCTTTATATATGCAGCGAACTCTTTTGTTGAAAACTTACTCGTCTTTATAATATACCAATAAATCAGCAATCCCTGTTTTCTTTCGTTGACATTCTCTTTCATGGTATACATATCTAATACCTCACTGATATCTTTTGCCCTTCCCTGACTGTCAAACCAAATGGAAACTCGTCTACTGCTCAAATCGTTTATTTTGCTCCGAAACCTTTTTGCTGTTTGGTTGTGAATTTCAAATTTCATATCTTTTTTTGTAAAATAGGCTTCTAATTTCTTCAACCAAAACAATTGTTTTTTCAAAATTCTGCTACTATTTTCTCTATCCTCCTGGCTCAAAGTCTCATCAGCCTTACGGTGTTGGATTTCGGTTTCTAGTTCTTGAATTCTCGCATGATTCAATACACTGCCAATACTACTGGTATTAATTTCCTCACTATTGGCGCCAAAAATATTAAAAAAATCCTTCTGTTGAGAAGAAGAAAGTTCATCCATAATCATGAAGAATTCTGCTTCTGATTTCCAAATAGGCTGTTTTCTCTTATCTCGCGCCAAATACTCTTTCACATAGAAATCCTTCTCCGAATCATCCAGTTGTTTCATCAAAAACAGACAATCACCATCATTGAGTAACCTTATCCGCAAACCATTTTCTGTATATACCCCTTTTTCTGTCAATGCTTCCTGACAGAATAGACCTTTTCTGCACTCGTCCGTCCGATATTTTTTGTCAATGGCACTTAAACATTCTTTTACAAGAAACGAATCATACATAATAACCGGATGTCCTTGAATCCACCTTCGTTCCGCATCATATGCCAAAACAACATTCTCTATGGTACTCAAAGCATTCTTTTTATACGCGGAATGATAAGTTCCGTCTGTCTCCTGAAAAATTGTTACACTCTCCAGTAACCGTTCCACATCAATCGCTATACTCTCAATACCTGACATCTGTGTATCACGCATAATATAATCTAAGCGATCCACATCGATAATACTAGAATTCAATAATTGTATAAGGGCATTACAGACAGCAGTATATCCCACTGTAGCATTCTTGAACGGAATTCCTAAAATAGCTCTTGCAAACAAATTGATATTAACTTTCTTTTCTTCCAAAAAGGAACAGTATGTTTTCAAGGCCACAATTACACTCATTATCTCATGGGGTTTTGCAGTCGAAACAATACTGGGAGAGTTACTACTACCTGGAATAGTATAGGCGAAATCCCATAAAAATTCATCGAACAACTTGGACTCACTAAGTTTTGCTTTCATAATGCGTAGTAAGTCATTGTACAATACCTCGATTTTAGGTTGTTCACTTTGTCCTATAATCGGCTTCATAATAGAAAATTTGTCTTCTTCTTTGGGAATCAGGAGAAAATCTTCTCCATCATGAGAAAAAGGAGTGTGCCCGATATCATGTAACAAACATGCTAATTCAAATGTACTTTCCAATGTTTCCCAGCTACATTTCTCGAGCGTAATGAGTGATTCTACATTTCTTCTTAGTGCATTAAATGCTTTATTTCCTAAATAATATACTCCCAAAGAATGTATAAACCTATTATGGCTAGAGCCGGGGTATAAGCTATCATAACTTGTTTGGCGAATATTCCTTAAACGTTGAAAACCCGATGTGTCTATTACCTTTTTCACATAATCATTTGGCAACTTAATATATCCGTGTACCGGATCTTTTGATATTGTCAATATTGGTTGACACATTTATCTCAAAGATATCATTTCCTATGC
>ERZ1023897.278-NODE-278-length-7763-cov-16.602621_pt1 | contig 7763 bp, 5 predicted proteins | sample MGYA00380399_ERZ1023897 | MGnify/ENA primary metagenome ERZ1023897 (study PRJEB33179, sample SAMN07448995) | human gut metagenome | biome: Human-gut; feature: Human associated habitat; material: Faeces | host: Homo sapiens | place: India: Bhopal | collected... | reverse complement strand
GAATCGCCTTTACATAAAGGTGGTTCAGAGGGTGTATGGAAATATAGATGGTTACTTAGCAAGCATAACTACAGCTTGATCAACACAGAGTTTTCCATAAAATTTTAATCATATGGGGGATGCAGGAACAGAATGCATCCCCCATAAATCTTATGTTGTTATTACTCATAAGCTATCTACTTCTTGAACTACCCACAAGTCTTTAGCTTGTGGGTAGTTCAAGAAAACAGCTTTCAGAAGAAGGCCACCTAGTCCTGATCCCAAATCCAGGCAGCCCAATCTCCCATCTTAGCCTCAATTTTAGTTACCCAAATATTTTATCTCCGAAACGGGAGATTAATTCCTGTTTAAGATTAGTTGGGAAATTGCAATCCCTAAACGCATCTTTCTCAATGCTGGCAACACCATCTGGAATAACAATACTCTTCAAAGATTCACAACCGATGAATGCCCCCTCTCCAATACGAGTAACACTGTCAGGAATAACAACGCTACTCAAAGAAGTGCAACTCAGAAATGCACCCACAGCAATATGAGTTACACTATTAGAAATAACTAGGCTCTTCAAAGATCTACAACCACTAAATGCATAATCCCCTATGCTGGTTACACCATCAGGAATAACAAGACTCGTCAAAGATTCGCAATAACAAAATGCCAATGAATCTATGCTTGTCACACTGTCAGGAATAACAAGACTCTTCAAAGAATGGCAATGCTGGAATACACAAAATCCAATGCTAGTAATACCATTTGGAAGAACAATATTCTTCAATGATTCACAATGACTAAATGCACCATCTCCTATACTGACAACACTATCTGGAATGACGAGGCTCGTCAAAGATTCGCAACCGGAAAATGCCCGTGCCTCAATGCTCGTAACATAATCCGGAATGACATATGATGTAATGTCTTTGTCTCTAAACGAGATAATTGTACTTTTGTCTTTGTTAAACAACACACCATCTTCAAAGATAAAATTCGGAGACAAACATTTCACTTCTCCATTCCACTTGCAAAAGAGATTACCTTTAATGCTGACAACACTTTCCGGAAGAACGAGATTCTTCAACGAACCACAATCGGCAAATGCACCATTTCCAATGCTGGTAACACCGTCTGGAATAACAAGACTGCTCAAAGAAGAACAACCCCAAAACGAACTATTCCTAATACTAGTAACACTGTCTGGAAGAACAAGACTCGTCAAAGAAGAGCAACCCTCAAATGCGCTCTCCCCAATGCTAGTAACACTATCAGAAATAACAATACTCTTCAATGATTCGCAATAACTAAATGCATCATTCCCAATAACAGCAACCCCATCAGGAATAACAACGCTATTCAACGAATCGCATTCAGAAAATACCATGTTACAAATAATCTTTGTCCCCTCTTTTATGGAATAAGTACCCTTAAGCTTTTGTGGAACTTTCAATAGTTTTCTTCCATCTTTGCTGTATTTTACGCCAAATTCATCTGTAATGGCCTCATTTAACTCTGCTTTCGTTGCTACTGTTGACATATCCTCTACTTTCAACTGACAAGCCCCCAGAAAATCACCATCGACCCAATCCATCAATAGTACCGGATATTTCTCCTCTTTACCTTGACTCTGAACCAAGAGTTCCTTCTCCAGATACTTCACAGAACTACTGTTGGAAGACGCATCAGCACATTCTTTCTGAGCTTTCGTAAAACACTTGAGAGCATAACATTTCCCGGTAGTCTTGTCCTGCATCTTGAATACCACGGAAGAATCACCACTGATGTGACAGGGTTCACCTTGACCATCTAATACGACAGAAAGGTGAGCCAACTTGTCAAGATTGACACCGGCATTTTGAATAGCCTTCATATATTCTAATAGGGTTGGATACTGCATAGCTTTTACAATTAATGATTCATTTCATTTAGTCGTATGAAAATACGACTTTACAAAAGTACACATTAAATTTCAAACCAACAAAAAAAACTGAAAAAACCTGATTACTTTTTTCTGAAACTATCTTTTTAAAAAGGCCACCTTACCCTGTTCCCAGAATCAGGCAGCCCAATTTCACATCATAGCCCCCATTATGGTTTCACAAATATTCTATTTCCAAATCGGGAGATTAATTCCTGTTTAAGATCGTTTGGGAAACAACAACCATAAAATGCCCAAGTCCCAATGCAGATTACACTAGATGGGATGACAATACTTGTCAAGGAATTGCATGCAAAAAAAGCACCTTCTCCAATACTGGTTACTCTATTTGGAATGACAATATCTGTCAAGGAGCTACAACCTTGAAATACACCCTTCTCTATACTGGTAATATTGTCCGGAATGACGAGGTTCTTCAAAGATTCGCAGCCTTCAAATGCACCATCTCCTATACTGACAACACTATCTGGAATGACGAGGCTCGTCAAAGATTCGCAATAACAAAATGCCCTTTCTCCAATACTCGTAACACTGTCAGGAATGGTATATGAAGTTGCTTTTATGTCTCTAAACGAGATAATTGTACTTTTGTCTCTATCAAACAAAACATTGTCTTCATAAATATAGTATGGCGACAGGCATCTCAGTTTACCTGTCCAGCAGTAAAAAGGATCACCTTTAATGTTGACAACACTAGCTGGAATGACAAGACTCTTCAAAGATTCGCAACCGGCGAATGCACCTTCTCCAATACTGGTAACACCATCAGGTATAACGAGATTTTTCAAAGAATGACAATCTTTAAATACCCTATCCTCTATGCTAGTAACACTGTCGGGAATAACAAGACTTCCTAAAGAAGAGCAGTCCTCAAATGCCCCTTCTCCAAGACGAGTTACATCATCAGGAATTTCGAGTTTTTGCAAAAAATAACAGCCATTAAAAGCACCATTCCCAATACGAGATACACTATCCGGAATAACAAGGCTACTCAAAGAACCGCAGCAAAAAAATGCCTTTTCACAAATAATCTTAACCCCCTCTTTTATCGAATAAGTACCATCAAGTTCTTGTGGAGCATTCAATAGTTTTCTTCCATCTTTGCTATATTTCACACCAAATTCATCTGTGATAGCCTCGTTCAAATCTTCCTCCGTAACTTTTGTTGATAAGTCTTCAATAGGTTGAGACAGATTTGGGTTTTCGCCAACAAACAACCTAAAAGAACATGTAGAAAGCTCCTTTCTTGCCAAAGCGAGCATGAAAAGAGAGTAAAGTGTACTAAAGTCTTTATCGCACATCAACCCCTGCAAGGCTGATATGACCTTGCTATTTGATGGAGTGCGATAATCTTTTTCTGAGAAGAGAAGCCTGTCTGATGCACCATAGGTATCTAACAAAGTAAAATTCATGGATATAGCTTTCAAAGACAAGGCGATGCTTGCCAATGAAAAATCATCTATTGTTTCATCGAAATCAACCACAGTGCGCAAAGGATGGCAGAAATCTTTACTACCTACAGATGGAGATTCCCAACCTTTCATAGTAGAAACAAACATTCCATCATAATCCACCAATGTTAGAAAACCATTAGGACGGACTATAATATTGTCTGGAGCAATGTCCCCATGAGCAAAAGATTGAGAGCGGAGCCAAGCTGCCATTACGCCAAAACGATAACAAAGCATCGACATGACAGATTGATTTTGATAGTTTGCAGCAACAAAAGCACCCAGAGAATCACCATCCACCCAATCCATCAACAGTACAGGAAATCTCTCCAATTTGTCTTGCCTACAAACCAAGAGTTCCTTTTCCAAATACTTAACTGAAACAACATACTGAGACTCTACGACTTCCAGTTCCTCAGCTATCAAGCAATAGGCATCAGCACGTCTTTTCTGAGCTTTCGTAAAACACTTGAGAGCATAACATTTCCCGGTAGTCTTGTCCTGCATCTTGAATACCACGGAAGAATCACCACTGATGTGACAGGGTTCTCCGTGACCATCTAATACGACAGAAAGGTGAGTCAACTTGTCAAGATTGGCACCGGCATCTTGAATAGCCTTCATATATTCTAAAAGGGTTGGATACTGCATAGCTTTTACAATTAATGATTCATATAGCCGTATGAATATACGACATGGCAAAAGTACACATTAAATTTCAAACCAACAAAAGAAACAGCAGAAAACTTATAGAATAGTGCCCAAAAACAAGTTTTTTGCTGATCTCCCTAATTCTTTTGCCTAACAACGGGTACTATGCTAAAAGCCACATTGTGCAAGCAATGAATTTAAAACAAGATGATTCTAGGCTCCCAAAAACCTCCTAAACTACCTTAAAGTGCAGGAAAAAGTTAAATAATCGTTGCTACGCAAATAGATTGCGGAGTTATTTGCTATCTTTGCAACAGAATTTAAAAAGAATAGCTTATGCCAGCAAACAAGAATGCCCTGATAAGGTACAAGACAATAGATAATTGCCTGAGAAACAAGTATCGCCGATGGACCATCGACAACCTGGTGGATGCTTGCTGTGATGCCCTCTATGACATGGAAGGCATCTCAAAAGGCGTGTCTTTGAGAACCGTACAGGCAGACCTGCAGATCATGCGTAGTGACAAACTGGGCTACAATGCCCCTATAGAGGTGTATGATGGCAAATACTACCGCTATGCAGACCCCAACTATTCCATCTTCGACATGCCTCTGTCTGAAAACGACTATGAGATCATGAAAGAAGCCGTAGAAATGCTCAAGCAGCTGGAGGACTTTGACCACTTCTCGGAAATGGCAGACGTGGTGGGAAGACTGCAAGACAAGCTGTCTATCAGCAAAAGCAACAGAAAGCCCATTATCCACTTCGATTCGGTTCCCAACCTCAAAGGCCTGGAACTCCTGAACCCACTCTATAATTACATCGCAGGCAAGCAAACCCTGAGAATCATCTACCAGTCATTCAACGCAAGGGAGCCTAACGAATTCATTCTCTACCCCTACCTGCTGAAGGAATACAGAAACAGATGGTTCCTTTTCGGCTCAGTGAAGAAAGACCTGGTCCTGTATAACTTGGCCCTTGACAGAATGTTATCCATTGAACCAATCGAAGAGCCATTCCGTGAGAATCCCAAGTTCGATAGCGAGAAGTTCTTTGACGATGTCATAGGAGTGAGCAAGCATATCGACAACAAGCCTCGCACCATCAAGTTCTGGGCATCCAGAGAACAGAGTAAGTATATCCAGACCAAACCCCTTCATCACAGCCAGCAGCTCATCCGAGAAAACAAGGACGGCAGCTGCATCTTCCAGATCTCCGTGGTCATCAACTTCGAGCTCTACTCCGTCCTCATGAGCTATGGCCCAGGAGTAAGAGTCATCTCTCCCCGGTGTGCCGTGAGCTATATGAAAGACAAGACAAAGGAAATGGCAGACATCTATGAAGAGCCTTTCCATTTCGAAGAAGGCGACAATTGAAGAAGACAACAATTAAAAAAAAGAAGAAAGAAATGAAAGAACAAAGCAATAATCAACCAGAGCAGAACGCCATCCGGGAAAGAATCTGCAAGCACCTTCGGGAAATCGAGGAGCAACACCACGTAAAGATCCTCTATGCCGTAGAATCCGGCAGCAGGGCATGGGGCTTTGCATCTCCAGACAGCGACTGGGATGTACGCTTCATCTATGTCCATACGCCAGAGTGGTACTTCCATATCGAAGAGCAAAAGGATACCATCGAGCAGATGTTCCCTGATGAAACAGACATGGCAGGCTGGGACCTAAAGAAAGCCCTGCGCCTCTTCAAACGCTCCAACCCTTCACTCTTTGAATGGCTCCACTCCCCTATCATCTACCAGATGGAAGAGCAGTTCATCCACGAGATAAGACAAATGGAAGAGCAATATTTCAACAAGGAGAAAGCCATGTTCCACTACAACCATATCTACAAGAAGCATAATGACAGATACATCAGGGACTATGGACTGCCATTGAAGAGATTCCTCTACTACCTCAGAGGTATCCTTGTTTGTAAATGGTTATCAGACAAAGGCACCATCCCTCCTGTAAGATTCACAGAACTGGTGAATGCCACTGTAGAGGATACTGACATGAAAGCAAAGATTGCTCACCTGCTGGAACTCAAAAAGAGAAGCAACGAACATAACCTAGAACCAGTAGATGAGCAGCTCTTCGCTTGGGCACAGGAATGGGCAGAGTTCTACAACCAAAAGGTAGAGCAACTTCACCCTGAGAAAAAGACCAGGCATGATGACAAGCTCAACAAGCTGATGTACGATACAGTAAACAGAATAGCCACGGAAATATCCAACGCCACATCTGTACAACTATTTAATTAGTTAATATAATAAGGCTTAAAGCTTCATTCCTGTAGGTAAACAGAAATGTGGTTTTAAGTTTTTTATATTGAAAGGAAGTTTTCTACTATGGACTAAAAAAAAAGCTCCCAGTACAGTAAATCTAGTAAAAGTGCTATTAAAATGGCTCACAATGAACTTTTAACACTAAAAATACTGGATTACTCAAAAAAATGCTTAACTTTGCATCCATAACAGTTACTCATTAATTTGCTGTTCCTTTGTTAAAAAATGACTACAAGGGGCATAATTATTTACTAAGAAGCTGTTATTATTTCCCCTATATATCAGGGGTATGTGGAATTTTAAACAAGATTCAAACATATGGCAACAAATTTCAAAACTCTTAAAGAGTATTTTTACCCCGACAATGGTAGTAAAATATTCATCATACCGAGTTACCAAAGGGGGTATAAGTGGTCTGTTAAAGAATCCAAAGGCGAGACTTCGGTTGAGTATTTGGTTTCTAGCCTTATTAAGTCCTATCATAATAATCCTTAACCAGCAGTTTTTTCTTCAAGGAATGACTGTTGTTGAAGAGGGTAATGAGGTAACCCTAATAGATGGACAACAGAGAACTACAACATTATATCTCTTATTGTGGTGTCTTGACCCTAAAAATATAATACATAAAGATATTTCTTTGAACTATAGTATTCGAAAGCAATCAAAAGAGTTCCTGGAGAAACTGAAAGAACCAGAATTTGACTACAACACATTTGATCCTGATAACAAAATTCAAGACATCTACTATTTTAAGCAGGCAATCAGCCAGATAAACAAGCTCATTGCAGAGATTACAGACAGGACTGATTTCTTGAATTATCTTTTGAATAAAATAAGTCTTCTTTATATCGTCATAGATCGCACTAAAGCTGTCCGTACATTTACAATGATGAACGGACAAAAAGCTATTATGCATGATGAAGAACTCATTAAAGCAGAGATACTCCATATCGTTTCACTTCCTGAAGAGATTAAAGGCCTCCCCAAAATGAGAAGTGTAGAAGACACATATGCAGTTCTTCAAGAAATCATATCTGTTGAATGGGAAAACAACGCACTACGCTCAAAATATGCTAGAGAATGGGACAAATGGCTTTATTGGTGGAATAGAAAAGATGTCAAGGAGTTCTTTAATGTCAATAAGCCAATGGGATTGCTCCTTGAATATTATTTCAAGAAGGAATCAGGTTCAAAAAATGAATTTTCCTACAAATCATTTAAGCAGCTTATTCTTGACGTTAATAAAAACGGTTATAAAACAAAAGCAAAAGAAGTATTTAAGGGACTTCGCGATTTACAAAAAGAATTCGAGGATGTCTTTAATGCACCTACATCATATAATTATCTGAAACTATCTCTTATTGGCTCAACTGGTGAGGCAGAAGATAAATATAATCACTGCTGTCCCGTTTAGAAATCATCGGGCCTGAAAAGGCTTGGATATAGCCA
>ERZ1023897.276-NODE-276-length-7879-cov-5.024412_pt1 | contig 7879 bp, 8 predicted proteins | sample MGYA00380399_ERZ1023897 | MGnify/ENA primary metagenome ERZ1023897 (study PRJEB33179, sample SAMN07448995) | human gut metagenome | biome: Human-gut; feature: Human associated habitat; material: Faeces | host: Homo sapiens | place: India: Bhopal | collected... | reverse complement strand
CTCAATTTCTTATCTCCATTAAATCATCCGTACTGAATACATAATTCTCATTACAGAAATGACATTTTACTTCAATCGGTTCTTCATCCTTGATTAAATCATCCAAATCTTTCTTGCTTAAGCTTGCCAGTGCTTTTGCCACACGCTCTTTGGAGCAGTCACAGTGGAAGGTAACCGGCATCGTATCATTGATTTCAAGCTTCATCTCTCCTAAGATTTCCTCTAAAATCATTTCCGGTGTCATGCCCTTTTCCAACATTTCTGTTACGGATGCTATCTGTGCGATTTTCTGCTCTAAGGCATCAATGACTGCATCCTCTGTAAACGGCATCAGCTGAATGATAAACCCGCCTGCCTGACGCACTGTATTGTCCTTATTCATGAGAACTCCTAAACCCACGGAAGATGGTACCTGCTCGGATACTGCAAAATAATAGGTTAAATCCTCTGCTATTTCACCGGTCTGAAGCTCGGTCTGTCCCACATACGGATCCTTTAATCCCATGTCTTTTATGACACTTAAAACACCATTTCCAATGGCTCCGCCTACATTTAATTTACCAGCTACATTGGGTGGCAATATCACATCTGCCACGCCCGGATAGCCTTTTACACCCCCGTTAGCATTGGCGGTTACCGTAAGGCCATGCATCGGACCATCGCCCTGAATCTGCAGGGTCAGAAGGTCTTTTTCTCCCTTCATCATGCTGCCCATCATTGCTGCTGCGCTCATGGCACGTCCTAATGCTGCTGTTACAATCGGGCTGCTGTTATGACGAACTCTTGCTTCCTCCGTCATCTCTTTTGATGTAATCGCAAATGCACGAATCTGTCCATCTGCAGCTGCTGCGCTCACCATATAATCTGACAATTTTTCTTCCTCTTTCATCATATTTCCCCTGTTCTCTTGCGATGATATAAATCCGTTCACTGCAGGCTGTCGGTTCTTTTCCCGTCTCTACGTCAAAGACACCTTCCCATTTCATACCGGCTTCTTCGATTAATTTTCGTACGGTTTCTATCTCATACGCCCGCTGAAAATGTGTTTCTTCATATCTCCGGAACAAATCATCCTCTTCTTTGATAAAAAGTGTCAAATCATACTGATTGACCTGTTCCTCCGGGTCATAATAATTTTCCCAGATAAAGCTGCTGTCCTCTCTGGTCTCGCAGAAGCTGTTGTCTCCTAAGAGTTCCTCATATTTATATCTGGTATTCATATCGAAAATAAAGATTCCGCCCGGGTCGAGATAATTATTGACCAGGGAAAATACCTGTCTCAAATCTTCTTTTGACATGATATAATTCATGGAATCGCAGACACTTACTACTGCCCGGATGGTTCCATACAATTCAAACTCCCGCATATCCTGAAGAAGATACAGTATCTCTGTATTTTCCATGGTATATTCTCTGGCTACCGAGAGCATTTCCTCGGAATTGTCCACCCCAATCATATCATAACCTTCTGCCGCTAAAAGTCTCGTCATCCTTCCGGTTCCACAGCCAAGTTCCAAAAGCAGGCCATCGTTTATTCCCTCTGCTTTTAATATGTCCACCAGATATTTTTTCCATGCTTCGTAAGGGACATTGTCCATAAATGTATCATAAACTGTTGCAAATTCTGTATATGCTTCCACACAACCACTCTTTCTGTCCTATTCTTCTGTAATACTAACAATTTTCCCTGATAAAAGCAAGTAGTCGCGCCCTAAGGCTTGATTATTTTTCCCTAAAACTTTATACTTAAAATCATAACACTACTGGGAGGAATTATGACAAACCAATTAGACCACTATATATCCAACCACATCAAAAGTCTTTACCGGCATAAGCTTTTTTCGCCGATTCTATATATGATACTGTTGATTGTTCTTTGGATTATCTTTCCCATCGGCACCATCTTAAGTCCGAAGGTTATCAACGAAAAAACTTCTCTTGATAAATTATATAAAGAGAATGACCGGTATGTCAGTATTACGCTGACGGATTTAAAATTTACCGGATACACACAGGAAGTCTTAGGGCAGACCCATGGATATTACTACTATACGATTCAGGATGGGTGCTGTAATATCGTACTGCTCTCTCCGAAGACCAGCGAAGAGGGACTTCCGAATATTAACAAAGTAACCGTTCATGCCAAAATCCAGACCGCAACCAAATCCTACCATACCCTGCTTTCTAAAATTGCAGCAGATTTGAACTGGACAGACAGCGGTATTTACGGAGAAAGCTCCTCCTATTATATCAGTGAGCCCGGTTTCCGTTACGGCTTCAGTATCTTTCTGATTCTGCTTTTTGCATGCAGTGGACTTTATGCCATTTTCAGTATCATATGTTATTTTGTATACATTCATTTTCCATGGCTGTCACCGCCCTGCCAGCAGCTTGCCCGGTTCGGTTCTCCGAAGACTCTTCTTATGCAGGCAGAAGAGGAACTAGCGACACTGCCACAGCTGGCTACGGAAGATATGTTTATTACCGAGCATTTCTTTATTGAAATCTCTACGGATGGAATTGCCTTTGTTCCGATTCAGGAAATCATCTGGCTTTATAAACATTCCACCCTGCACAAGTTCTTCTGGTACCATTTCAGTATCTCCTATACGCTGTGTATCTCTGCGAAAAAGCACTTATACATCCAGTGTCCGAAGAACTTAAAATCCGATATCGACGGTATCATCGACTACTTAGCAGAAGCAAATCATGATATTCTTGTAGGCTTCAACGAAAAGAACCGCCTGAAGGTACAGGAAATTCAGGGAACACCATTGCAGTTTGAGAAGTTTATTGCACTGTTGAAAAAAAGATTATAAAAAATATGGGAATTCCGCATTACGGTCTTCCCATATTCCCGGTATTTAATATTACCGGCAGGATGTGCTGATTGATTCAATGGCTACTGCCCCGCCACGCACTACTTCGATGGTCCTGAAGCGGCGTTTTAAAAGAGCTATCAGTTCATTGTTGCGGCGTTCTGTCAGCTTGCACTCTAACAATACGCTGTCTTCCCCAATATCTGCCACATCTACTTTAAAGGTTGTTGCAATCTGAAATACCTCCACTTTATCTTCCACGCTACAATGCAGCACTTTTGCAAAAAGAATCTCTTTCATATGGATTGGTACATTGGTTAAATCAATTACCTTAATGACCTCTACCATACTGTTTAACTGCTTCTTAATCTGTTCAAATGTAATATCATCACTGGTTACACAGATTGTCATACGGGACACACTCTCATCTTCTGTGGTTCCTACGGTAAGACTCTGGAGGTTATAGGATTTGCCGGAAAAAAGTCCGGAAACCTTCGCCAGTACACCAACCTGGTTTTCTACATATAATGCAATCCATCTGTTTTTCATACCAACGTTCCTCCTATTTCAAAATCATCTGGCTCATTGCAGTTCCACTCTTAACCATCGGAAGTACAATGTCCTCTGTTGCAATCAAAAATTCTATTACGGTAGAACTCTGTTTATTCTTCTTTGCAGCTTCGAAGTCTGCAGTCATTTCTTCGGTGTTCGTTACATGAATACCCTTTGCGCCATAGCTTTCTGCCCATTTCACAAAATCCGGTTCATATACCGGGCAGTCTTTTCCCGGTCCCTTACAGTTGTTCGGACATTCCTTATGCTGACGCAGGCAGGTTGCAGAATAACGTTTTCCGTAGAAAAGCTGCTGCTGCTGGCGAACCATGCCAAGATAAAAATTATTTAAAATGCAGACAATTACCGGTGCATCCTGGCATACTGCAGTTGCCATTTCCTGCATATTCATCTGAAATCCACCATCTCCGGTGATACAGATAACCTCTTTTTCCGGACAGCCGATTTTTGCTCCGACTGCTGCCGGGAATCCAAAGCCCATTGTTCCAAGGCCCCCTGATGTAATAAAGGTTCCGCCACGTTCCATCTCAAGATACTGGGTTGCCCACATCTGATGCTGCCCAACATCTGTTGCAATAATGGCTCCTTTGAAATGCTCATTGATTCCTTCCATAATCATCTGTGGGGAAAGTCCCTTATCTCTTCGCATTTCCAGAGGATTTTCTTTGTTCCATTCCTCAATGCGGGCTATCCAGGCTGTTGTTTTCTTCGGTTCTGCCCACTCTGATAATTTTTCCAGTGCGGTTCTTGCATCTGCTACTACAGGTACATCCACCACAACGTTTCTGGAAATGGATGCTGTATCCACATCCACATGAACAATTTTTGCCTTTGGTGCAAACTCATTCAAATCGCCGGTAATGCGGTCATTGAATCTTGTTCCGATAGAAAATAATACATCACACTCAGAAACTGCCATATTGGCTGCATATCTTCCATGCATACCGCAGTTTCCCATATAATAAGGATTGGATGTGCCAATGGCTCCTTTTCCCATAATGGTGGTAACAACCGGCACCTGCATTTTAGTAACAAATTCATCAAAAATATCATTGGCACGGGCAATGTTGATTCCGCCTCCGGCAAGAATCAATGGTTTCTTGGCACTCTTTAAAAGCTTATATGCCTTTTTCAACTGTCCGATATGTACGCCTTCATTTGGCTTGTAACCACGAATCTGCACACTCTTTGGATAATCGGATGGTCCACTCTCTAACTGGATATCCTTTGGGATATCCACAAGAACCGGTCCCGGTTTTCCGGTGGTTGCAATGTGAAATGCCATGCGGATTATTTTTCCCAAATCTTTTCTGTCCCGAACGGTTACGCCGTATTTTGTTATGGAACGGGTCATTCCTACAATATCAACCTCCTGAAAGGCATCATTTCCAATCAACGGAAGTGGCACCTGACCGGTAATGCAGACAAGCGGAATGCTGTCAAAATGCGCATCTGCGAGTCCTGTAATAATATTGGTGGCACCCGGTCCGCTGGTTACCAGGCATACGCCCGGCTTTCCGGTAGCTCTCGCATATCCTTCTGCCTCATGAATCAGTCCCTGCTCATGTCTGGGAAGCACCAGGTGAATATCATCCTGTTTATATAATTCATCAAAAAGGTCGGTGACCATTCCGCCCGGATAGCCAAATATGGTATCCACGCCTTCTTCCATCATCGCCTTTACAAATAATTTTCTTCCTGTAATATCCATCTAACGTCCTCCTCTATATCAATCCCATGGTCTTAAGGATAAAAATCCAGCCAGTTAAGGTAAATGCTCCCAAAAGCGTTGTTGTCACAATAATACTTGCTGTCAGCACGCCATCATTTTTCATGTTCTTTGCCATAATATAGCAGCTTGGTGTAGTTGGTGATGCAAGCATATTCAGAATTGCAATCATTTTTTCTCCGGTAAATCCCAAGGCTGCTGCCACCGGAAGTAATAAAAGCGGCTGTATCACAAGCTTGATTGCAGATGCTGCAAGGGTCGGTCTGATTTTTGCCAGGGCTTTTCTTCCCTCAAAGCCTGCACCCAGTGCAATCAACGCCAGTGGTGTTGCCATCTTTGCCACATTCTCAATGGTCTTATCTACCATGGCAGGAAAATCAAGGGACAATAATGCTGCCACCATACCAAAGGCAATTCCAAGGATAATCGGATTCTTTAATATGTTAAGAAATGCTTTCTTGATTCTGCCACCATGTGCTGCCTCTTCTCCTTCTCCATCTTCATTGGCTTCAAAGGTCAGTACAATAACAGAAAAGATATTATAAAGCGGCACTGCCCCGATAATCATCAATGGTCCCATGGCAGAACTGCCATAAATATTTTCAATAAAGGCAAGTCCCATGACTGCGGCACTGCTCCGGAAGGAGCTTTGCACAAATGCACCACGGATGGATTTATCCTTTACAAAAAGCTTTGTAGCTCCCCAGATTACCCAGAAACAGACGGTACTTGCCAGTGCACAGAAAAGCACATATTTCAAATCAAAGATTTCCCGGATATTTACCGTAGAAATATCCCGAAATAACATAAATGGCAAGGTCACCTTAAAATTAAACTTATTCGCCACCGTCACAAAATAATCATTGAGCATACCAATCTGCTTTAAGATATAACCGATTACCATCATAAGAAAGATTGGCATGGTGGTATTTAAACTGAAAATAAGATTATTCATTTCTTACACGTTTCTTTCTGCTTATCTTATTCTTTCATATTTTAAGAAGTAATACTCCAGATCAAAATAGGTCTGTTCATCACTGTCTTCTGTAATCTGCCATTCTTCCTTTTCATCCAGATTCGGGAAATAGGCATCTGCATCATATGCATAGTCAATCTTAGTAATATGCGCTACATCGCACTCATCCAAAAGCTGACGATAAATGCTTTCACCGCCAATAACATAGACATCCTCACTGTTATACTGCTCTAACTCTTTATGCAGTTCGTCTAAATCATGCACTACAATGGCATCCTTCACTTTATAATTCTTATCACTGGTCAGTACAATATTGACACGGTTCTTAAGAGGCTGTCCATTTGGAAAGCTTTCCAAGGTCTTACGTCCCATGACTACCACTTTCCCGGTTGTGGTCTGACGGAAAAATTTCATATCATCCGGAATGCTTACCAGTAATTTATTCTTATAGCCAATTGCCCAATTAGCATCTACTGCTGCGATTAAATTCATCTCTTTCACCTGCTCCTTTTTATATTGCGATTGGAATATCCTGAATCTGTGGTCCTGTCACATAATTATCAAGACGTACATCATTTCTGGTAAATTCATAGAAATCCTTTACATCCGGATTCAGCCAGAATGTCGGTGCGTCATACGTCGGTCTTTGAATCAGTTCCTTTATAATAGGAATATGCCGGTCATAAATATGTGCATCTGCAATCACATGCACTAACTCTCCCACACGCATATCGCACACCTGTGCCAGCATATGCATCAGTACTGCATACTGGCAGACATTCCAGTTATTGGCAGCTAAGATATCCTGGGAACGCTGATTTAAAATTGCATTCAAAGTCAGCTTATCGTCCCCCTTCTTCTGAGTTACATTAAAGGTCATGCTGTATGCGCATGGATAAAGATGCATCTCACTTAAATCCTGATGTACATATATGTTGGTCATGATTCTTCTGCTGAAAGGATTGTTCTTAAGGTCATAAATCACACGGTCTACCTGATCAAACATTCCTTCCTTATATTTATGCTTTACTCCCATCTGGTAGCCATATGCTTTTCCAATGGAGCCTGTCTCATCTGCCCATTCATCCCAGACATGGCTGTGTAAGTCATTGACATTATTGGACTTCAACTGCCAGATCCATAACATCTCATCGGTACAGCTCTTGATTGCTGTCTTTCGTAATGTAATTGCCGGAAATTCTTTGGATAAATCATACCTGTTTACCACACCAAATTTCTTAATTGTATAAGCACTGGTTCCATCCTCCCAATGTGGGCGGACCTTTTCTCCTTCTGTACTTACCCCGTTGTCCAATATATCCTGACACATATCGATAAAAATTTTATCTGCCAGACTCATGCTGCGGCACCTCCTGCGCTAGTTTTTTCACTGTTTAGAGTATATTCTAAATTAATATTGTATCGGATAATCCCACCAAGCGCAAGAGTAGAAAATTTAACATTACAAATTTATGATTGCAGCTTGTGCATTTTCTTTTTCTCCTGCAAGTTGTCTTATCAATTTTTATTATTTTATATATTATGTAATCTTAAAATCTTTCTTTTAAGATTTATGTTAATTTGTTTTCTGATTTTATTTTTTTTTAGAAGAAGGGAATGTGCCGGACTGGGGGATTGGCGGAAGAATTGGTCTATCCCAATATGAACCGGTCTGTTCTAATATGAATTGAATTATCGTAGTATGATTGGTTTTATTTTATCAAAATTATTTATTTTATTTTTTAATTTAAAATAATTTGAATTTATTAAACTGAATTTATA
>ERZ1023897.267-NODE-267-length-8424-cov-5.412236_pt1 | contig 8424 bp, 6 predicted proteins | sample MGYA00380399_ERZ1023897 | MGnify/ENA primary metagenome ERZ1023897 (study PRJEB33179, sample SAMN07448995) | human gut metagenome | biome: Human-gut; feature: Human associated habitat; material: Faeces | host: Homo sapiens | place: India: Bhopal | collected... | reverse complement strand
ACGTACATGTTCTGCATGATTAGGTAGAACTTATAGCGGATAAATTAAATATAATAGGAAGACAGGATAAATCCGAAGAATATGCAGAAAAAAAGAGCCACAATGGAAGAACTGACGGCAAACCTTGATCCGGATAAATTCTCCATTGTATTAGACCATCAGCCACAGGATTATGCAGCGCAGCAGAATGTCAATGTGGATCTGGTTCTTTCCGGACATACCCACGGTGGACAGCTATTCCCGCTGATGACCATTGAGAATCTTACGAAAATGACACCGGATGACCGTGTCTATGGATATGAGCAGAGAGAAAATACGAATTTTATTGTAACATCAGGAATTTCCGACTGGGCGATTAAGTTTAAAACGGGATGTAAGTCGGAGTATCTTATGATTGATATTGAAGGAAAATAAAAGAGGTGTATATGAAAAAGTTATTTTTGTATTTGACGGAATTTTTTGCAGGAATGTCAGTGATGGCAGTAGAGTTAGGCGCAAGCAGATTACTTGCACCATATTTTAGTTCTTCCCAGATAGTCTGGACAATCATTATCGGAACCATTATGATTGCCATGGCATTGGGAAATATTTATGGCGGAAGGACGGCAGACAAATCACCGAACCCGGATAAACTGTATGGAAGAATTATCATTGCCGCAATCTGGAATGCATTAATTCCGGTAGTGGGAAAATATATTATCATAGGAATATCAGCCCTTTTAATCTTTGCGGTAAATAATAATTTCCTGATTATTGCAGCTTTTGCAGCCTGCATGGTAATTTTCGTATTTCCGCTGTTTCTGTTGGGAACGGTAACACCATCCCTGGTAAAATATTCTGTTGATAATTTAGATGACAACGGAAAGACAGTAGGTACCTTAGGGGCATTTAACACCATCGGAAGCATCATTGGAACCTTTATCCCAACCTTTGTGACAATTCCGGCAGTAGGAACATCCGTTACATTTCTTATCTTTGCGGGAATTTTACTGGCATTATCCATCGTATATTTTATCAATGCGCATACCGGAAAGAAGAAAATAGTTGCATCTATTCTGATATTTGCACTGTGCTGCGGGTTTGGATATTCCGACTCATTTGCATTCTGGGAAAATAATCTGACCTATGAGGGGGAATCCGTATATAACTATCTTCAGGTATACGAAAATCAGGACAAGGTGTCCTTATCCACCAATGTGTTATTCGGTGTGCAGTCTGTGTATATGAAGCAGGATGAACTGACCGGCATGTATTATGATTATGCCATGGCGGCACCGCTTATGTTAAAAGACAAAGAAATATCAGACATGGATGTGCTGATTCTTGGAATGGGAACCGGTACTTATGCAACCCAGTGCCGGAAATATTTTGGAGATATGAATGTGGAAGGTGTTGAAATTGATGAGAAGATTACAAAGCTTTCCAGACAGTATTTTTCACTTTCGGAGGATGTGCCGGTAACGACTTATGATGGAAGAGCATTTTTAAATGCATCCGATAAGAAATACGATGTCATTATGGTAGATGCTTATCAGGATATTACGATTCCGTTTCAGATGTCTTCCGTTGAATTTTTTACGCTGGTAAAAGAGCATTTAAATGAAAATGGCGTAATGGTGGTGAATATGAACATGCGTGGGCAGAAAGAAGGAAATATTAACCAGTATCTTTCCGACACCATAGGAAGTGTATTTGGAACAGAATATACTGTGGATGTGGCAGGCTCTACAAACCGGGAACTGTTTGCATCCGACAATGGAGAAATTTTAAAGAATCTTTCTAACATCATTTCCAAGCTTGAAAATCAGGAGTTAAATGGAATGATGACAGAGGGATTGGCAGATACCGTTTCCTATGAATAGGGCGATTATATTCTTACAGATGATAAGGCACCGGTGGAACTTCTTGGAATGCAGGTGATTGATGAGATGATAAAAGATGAAGTTGCATATTATAAGGGAGTTTATAAAGAGGAAGGGCTGAAAGGACTGCTGAATTCCTTTTAAATATAAGAAAAATTGAAATTAACAAAAATTGTCTGAAAATTTTAGCACTCACCTCTTGACAGTGCTAATAACACGTGTTATATTTATGCTTGGAAACAGAAATAACAGGAATTCGTTCATAGCACAGTGGGAAATGAGGTGAAAGATATGAACATTCAGAAATTTACACAGAAGTCAATGGAAGCAATCCAGGATTGCGAAAAATTAGCATATGAATATGGCAATCAGGAAATCGAGCAGGAACATCTTTTAGTGGCATTACTGCAGCAGGAAGATGGGCTGATTTTAAAACTGATTGAGAAAATGGAAATCCAGAAGGAGCATTTTGTAGACAATGCAATCCGCCATCTGGAAGCAAGAACCAAGGTGTCCGGCGGCCAGGTTTATGTCGGCCAGGCATTGAATAAGGTATTGATTAGTGCAGAGGATGAGGCAAAGCAGATGGGAGATGACTATGTCTCCGTAGAGCATCTGTTTTTATCCTTGTTAAAATATCCGAACCCTGCATTAAAGGAAATTTTTAAGGAATATGGTATTACAAGAGACCGTTTCCTGCAGGCACTGTCTACGGTGCGTGGCAACCAGCGTGTGACCTCCGATAATCCGGAAGCTACTTATGATACCTTAAATAAATATGGTTATGATATGGTAGAGAGGGCGAGAGACCAGAAGCTGGATCCGGTCATCGGACGAGATGCAGAAATCCGGAATGTAGTGCGTATTTTGTCCCGTAAGACGAAAAACAATCCGGTACTGATTGGCGAACCCGGTGTAGGTAAAACCGCAGTTGTAGAGGGGCTGGCACAACGGATTGTACGTGGTGATGTTCCGGAAGGATTAAAGGATAAGAAGCTCTTTGCACTGAATATGGGTGCATTGGTAGCCGGAGCAAAATACCGTGGTGAATTTGAGGAACGTCTGAAAGCAGTATTGGATGAAGTAAAGAAATCCGAAGGACAGATTATCCTCTTTATCGATGAGCTGCATACCATTGTCGGTGCAGGAAAAACCGATGGAGCCATGGATGCCGGACAGCTTTTAAAACCAATGCTTGCCCGTGGAGAACTGCATTGTATCGGTGCTACCACATTGGATGAGTACCGGGAATACATTGAAAAGGATGCCGCATTGGAACGAAGATTCCAGCCGGTTATGGTAGACGAACCAACGGTAGAAGATACTATTTCTATCCTGCGTGGATTAAAGGAGAGGTATGAAGTATTCCATGGAGTAAAGATTACCGACAGTGCACTGGTTTCCGCAGCAGTGCTTTCGAACCGTTATATCTCAGACCGGTTCTTACCGGATAAGGCAATTGACCTGGTGGATGAAGCCTGTGCACTGATTAAGACAGAGCTTGATTCCATGCCGACCGAGTTAGACGAACTGAACCGTCGTGTCATGCAGTTGGAGATTGAAGAGACTGCATTGAAAAAAGAGGATGACCGTCTGAGCCAGGAGCGTCTGGCAGACTTACAGAAAGAGTTAGCAGAGCTTCGGAGTGAGTTCCAGAATAAGAAGGCACAGTGGGACAATGAAAAGAAATCCGTAGAGAAAGTCCAGAAGCTGCGTGAGGATTTGGAAAGCCTGAAAAATGAAATCCAGCAGGCAGAGCAGAGCTATGATTTAAATAAAGCGGCAGAATTAAAATATGGTAAGCTGCCGCAGTTACAGCAGCAGTTGGAAATTGAAGAAGAGAAAGTCAAAGGTGAAGATTTATCACTGGTACATGAAAGTGTCAGCGAAGAAGAAATCGCAAAGATTATCTCCCGCTGGACCGGAATCCCGGTAGCAAAGCTGACTGAGAGCGAACGAAATAAGACACTGCACCTTGATGAAGAACTGCATAAACGTGTCATTGGACAGGACGAGGGCGTTACCAAGGTAACAGAAGCAATCATCCGTTCCAAAGCCGGAATCAAAGACCCGAGCAAGCCAATCGGTTCTTTCCTGTTCTTAGGACCAACCGGTGTAGGTAAGACAGAGCTGGCCAAAGCATTAGCAAGCTGCCTTTTCGATGATGAATCCAATATGGTCCGTCTCGATATGAGCGAGTATATGGAGAAATATTCCGTCTCCCGTCTGATTGGAGCTCCTCCTGGATATGTAGGCTATGATGAAGGTGGTCAGCTGACGGAGGCAGTCCGCCGGAAACCGTATTCCGTAGTCCTCTTTGATGAGGTGGAAAAAGCACATCCGGATGTCTTTAATGTACTGCTTCAGGTACTGGATGACGGACGAATTACCGATTCTCAGGGACGTACCGTAGACTTTAAGAATACCATTATTATCATGACTTCTAACTTAGGCTCCATGCATCTGCTGGAGGGCATTGACGAAAATGGCGAGATTCGTCCGGAAGCAGAAGAAGCTGTCATGGAAGAACTGAAGGGTAACTTCCGGCCGGAATTTTTAAACCGTCTGGATGAAATCATTATGTTCAAGCCGCTGACCAAAGACAACATCGGCAACATTATCAAGTTACTGATGGAAGATCTGAATAAACGTCTTGCAGACCGTGAACTGAAAGTGGAACTGACTAAGGCTGCCGAGGATTATATTACCGAGAAAGGTTATGACCCGGTATATGGTGCAAGACCGCTGAAACGTTTCCTGCAGAAATATGTGGAGACATTGGCAGCAAAACTGATTCTTGCAGATAAAGTCAGAGAGGGAGATACCATTCTTATCGACCTTACTGATGGAGAACTGACTGCCAGCGCAAAACCGGCGACCGCCTGAAATGGTTCAAGCCTGACATAATAAGAAATGCAGTTGCTGCATATATTGTCAGGAGAGCAGAAAAGTAACGGTGTAAAATGAGTCGAATCCGAAAAGCATTGATATGGATGAATCTGGCACTGGCGGTATTGGTAATTGCCGCCGGAGCCTGTCGGATCCGTGTCAATCATCTGGTAAATGCAGAGAGCATGAATATAAAGAAAACAAGTGGAATAAAAGAGGTTGCATTGACATTTGACGATGGACCAAGCCCGGAATGTACGAAAGATTTACTGGAAGGGCTGAAGGAGCGCAATGTCAAAGCAACCTTTTTTGTAATCGGAGAGAAAGCAGAGGCATATCCGGATTTGATAAAGAAAATTCAGGATGATGGGCATATCATAGGAAATCATTCCTATACCCATGTGAACCTTGGCATCTTATCGAAGAAAGATGCCTGTGAGCAGATTCGAAAGACCAATGATGCCATTTATCAGATTACCGGGGAATATCCGCAGTTTTTGCGCTCTCCTTTCGGAAGCACCCAGAAGAATCTGGACTGTCAGATGAATATGATAGAGGTGCTCTGGGATGTAGACCCGAGGGACTGGGAGGTACAGAATAAGGAAAAAGTCGTCAATAAAGTAATGACGGATGTCAAAGATGGTGATATTATTTTATTACATGACGGTTATGACAGCAGTATGCTGGCAGCATTTGAGATTATTGACCGGCTGCAGGCACAGGGTTATGAATTTGTAACGGTAGATAAGCTGATATTTGAGTTACCTTGAGAAAAAAGAATGTTTCAATGGATTTTTTGTGTGTTTTCACTGGAAAATCGAGAAAAAATACCAGAATAGACTTGTCAAAAGACAAAAATTAAGGTATGGTATCTTAGGATGAAATGAATTATTTTAAAGCTCAAATGTCATTTTGAAACCAAAAAAGTATAAAAATGAAGAGAAATAAGAGTAAAAATGCAAGATTCATTTTGAAATTATGCAAGGAGCAAAAATGGATTTATTTGATTACATGCGGGAACAGAATATGGAAAAAGAGTCTCCCCTTGCGGCAAGACTTCGTCCCACGACCTTAGACGAAGTAGTCGGGCAGGAACATATTATCGGAAAGGACAAGCTGTTATATCGTGCCATTAAAGCAGATAAGTTAAGTTCAATTCTTTTCTATGGACCGCCGGGAACCGGAAAGCCCACGCTGGCAATAGTGATTGCCAATACCACCAGTGCTGAATTCCTTCAGATGAATGCTACATCTGCAGGAAAGAAGGACATGGAGGAAGTGGTGCAGCAGGCAAAGAACAATCAGGGAATGTATGGAAAGAAAACGATTCTTTTCATCGACGAGATTCATCGTTTTAATAAAGGACAGCAGGACTACCTTCTGCCTTTTGTAGAAGACGGAACGATTATCCTGATTGGTGCCACAACGGAAAATCCATATTTTGAAGTCAATGGAGCTTTACTATCCCGTTCCATTATTTTTGAACTGCATGCACTGGAAAAAGAAGATATTAAGAAGCTTTTGGTGCGGGCAGTTACTGATAAGGAAAAAGGAATGGGTGCATATCAGGCAGTCATCGATGAGGATGCACTGGAATTCATGGCAGATGTTGCCAATGGAGATGCAAGAGCAGCTCTTACCGCCATTGAACTTGGAATCTTAACCACACCACGAAGCGAAGACGGACTTATCCATATTACAATCGATGTGGCACAGGAATGTATCCAGAAGCGTGTAGTGAAATATGATAAGGCAGGCGATAATCATTATGATACGATTTCTGCATTTATCAAAAGTATCCGTGGAACAGACCCGGATGCAGCCCTTTATTACCTCGCAAGAATGTTATATGCAGGAGAAGATATCCGTTTCATCGCAAGAAGAATCATGATCAGCGCGGCAGAGGATGTTGGTACAGCAGACCCGATGGCATTGAATGTAGCGGTTTCTGCAGCACAGGCAGTAGAACGTATCGGTATGCCGGAGGCACAGATTATTCTTGCAGAAGCAGTTGCCTATGTGGCAAGTGCCCCAAAGAGTAATGCATCCTATATGGGACTGAATCGCGCGATGGATGTGGTAGAACATACCAAAACGGCACCGATACCAAATCACTTAAAGGATGCACATTACAAATCCGCCGGAAAATTAGGACATGGTCTGGGTTATCTTTATTCCCATGATTACCCGCACCACTATGTCAGACAGCAGTATCTTCCGGACGGGCTGACGGATTCGGTATTTTACGAGCCGACCGACAATGGAAAAGAAAAAGAAATCGCCCAGTGGCTTCACTGGTTAAAAGAAAATGATGAATGATACAGGAGGAAGGAATAAGATGCAGTCTTATCAGGAAATGTCAAAAGAAGAATTGTATAAGGTAAAGGAAGGTCTTGAAAAAGAGTATGCAAAATACAAGGGAATGGGTCTTTCTTTAAATATGGCAAGAGGAAAGCCGGCAGCAACCCAGCTCGCCCTTGTCATGCCGATGCTGGATGTATTAAACAGCAGCAGTGAATTAATTGCAGAAGATGGTACAGACTGTAGAAATTATGGAGAATTAAAAGGAATTCCGGAAGCAAGAAAATTAATCGCGGATATGGTAGGAAGCACACCGGACCATGTCTTTGTATACGGTAATTCCAGTTTAAATGTTATGTACGATACCGTATCCCGTTCCTTTACCCACGGTGTCATGGGAAGTACACCATGGTGCAAACTGGATAAAGTAAAATTCTTATGTCCGGTACCGGGCTATGACCGTCATTTCGGAGTAACAGAATTTTTCGGTGTAGAAATGGTAAATGTACCGATGACTTCTGAAGGACCGGATATGGATATGGTAGAGCGTCTGGTAAGCAGTGATGATTCCATCAAAGGAATCTGGTGTGTACCAAAATATTCCAATCCGCAGGGAATCACTTATTCCGATGAAACTGTCCGCCGTATGGCAGCATTAAAGCCGGCAGCAGAAGATTTCCGTATTTACTGGGACAATGCCTATGTAGTACATCATCTCTATGAAGATGAGCAGGATGACCTTTTAGATATCATCAGCGAATGTGAGAAAGCCGGCAACCCGGATATGGTATATGAATTCTGCTCTACATCAAAGGTAAGCTTCCCGGGAAGCGGTATCGCAGCAATTGTAACCTCTAAGGCAAACCTTGAGTTCATTGAAAAACAGTTTACGATGCAGACCATCGGACATGATAAGATTAATCAGCTTCGTCATGTACGTTATTTCAAAAATATTGACGGAATCAATGCACATATGATGAAACAGGCAGCAATTATGCGTCCAAAGTTTGAAATGGTAGAAAGAACATTGCAGGATGAATTAGGCGGGCTTGGAATCGGTTCCTGGATTAGCCCGAAGGGTGGATACTTCATCTGCTTTAATACTTTGCCGGGATGTGCAAAGAGTGTTGTTGCCAAAGCAAAAGAAGCAGGCGTTGTTATGACACCGGCAGGAGCACCTTTCCCTTATGGAAAAGACCCGGAGGATTCTGTTATCCGTATTGCACCAAGCTTCCCGACTATGGAAGAACTTGAGACAGCAACTAAAATTTTTGTACTTTGCGTCAAACTTGCAAGCGTAGAAAAACTGCTTGCAGAATAGAAAGAATCATATGAAACAGGAAAAAAGACAGGGAATTTTATTTATTATAGG
>ERZ1023897.261-NODE-261-length-8706-cov-17.482834_pt1 | contig 8706 bp, 8 predicted proteins | sample MGYA00380399_ERZ1023897 | MGnify/ENA primary metagenome ERZ1023897 (study PRJEB33179, sample SAMN07448995) | human gut metagenome | biome: Human-gut; feature: Human associated habitat; material: Faeces | host: Homo sapiens | place: India: Bhopal | collected... | reverse complement strand
TTCATTCGATTGAGCAGCCTATCAAGCAGCATCAGTGGCCTAAGATGGCTCAGCTTTGTCGCGAAACACCGCTTCCTATCGCCCTAGACGAGGAGTTGATTGGTGTGAATGTCCGGAGTATGAAACAGGCTTTGCTCGATACCGTCCGTCCTCAGTATATCATCCTCAAGCCTTCACTTCATGGTGGAATCTATGGATGTAACGAGTGGATAGAACTGGCTAACCAGCGTGGTATCGGCAGCTGGATTACTTCTGCTCTTGAGAGTAATATCGGTCTGAATGCTATTGCTCATTATGCAGCTAAAGTATATGGCCCTAATGTCAAGATGCCGCAAGGCTTGGGCACCGGACAACTCTTTACTGATAATATACCGATGCCTTTGGAGATTCGTGGTGACAAACTGTTTGTAGTAAAATGACTTTAGAAGAATTCCTTTCAGAATGGAATAACGATAGCGATCGGGTACTGGTGCATACCAGTGGTTCCACGGGAAAGCCCAAACCGATGATGGTAGAGAAGAAGCGAATGCTCAACTCGGCCCGCATCACTTGTGATTTCCTGGGATTGAAACCTGGTGATAGCGCCCTGCTCTGCATGTCGCTCGATTATATTGCAGGTAAGATGGTGGTGGTGCGGAGTATAGAGCGCCATCTCCATCTTATTTCTGTATCCCCAAGTGGGCATCCTTTGAAAGATGTAAATGAAGAGATTACCTTCGCTGCGATGGTTCCGATGCAGGTTTATAACACCCTGCAGGTTCCTGAAGAGCGGGCTCGTCTCTGCCGCATCAGGCATCTTATTATCGGTGGCGGAGCTATAGATGAGGCTCTCGAACAGAAACTGAAGGCTCTTCCCGGCAATATTGCCATCTGGAGTACCTACGGAATGACCGAAACGCTCTCGCATATTGCCCTGAGAAGAATTAACGGTGCTGAGTCCAGCGAATGGTACCAGCCTTTCGATAGTGTCAGAATCAGTCAGACCGAGGAAGGATGTCTGGTGATAGATGCTCCGCAAGTCTGTGCTGAGCCCCTGGTAACGAACGATATAGTGGAAATAGAATCCTATATATATAATAAGGTGGAAAAACTCCGTTTTCGCATCAAAGGCAGAAAAGACAATGTGATTTGCAGCGGAGGCATCAAGATTCAGATAGAAGAGGTTGAGGCTCTGTTGAAGCCTTATCTCGAAAAACCTTTCATGATTGTCAAGAAGAAAGACGGGAAGTTTGGAGAAATTGCTGTCCTCTTGACGGAGGATGAGGAGATAGAAAAAATAGAGGCGACTGTTCGCCGCCTCTTATCTGATCATAAATATTGGATTCCTAGAGAATACCTTCATGTAAACCAGCTCCCGCTTACCGAAACCGGAAAGCCGAAGCGTACTATCTTTCTTTAAAGGGATTCTCTGAAGAAAGATTCTTTAGCTGAATTATCCTTCTCTGAAGAAGTCAAGTGCTTCCTTGATCTCTTCTGTCGTAGCTGTCTGGTTGATACGGATATCGCCTATGCCGCCCAGCATCGTGAAGTTGATGATGCCATTCTGGTTCTTCTTGTCATGATGCATCAGCTCGATGAGCTCATCATAGTCATCGCAGGTAATATCCAGTGTACCATAGAATTCCTTGATGAAGTTTACGGTCTGGCGCATCTTCTCTGTAGGGAATCCGGTTTTGGCAACACTCAGATAGAGTTCAGGGATGAGACCGAATGCCACTGCGTAACCATGCAGGATAGGCTTGCGCTTCAAAGCCCAGCTCTCAAACGCATGACCGAAAGTATGGCCCAGGTTCAGCGCCTTGCGGATGCCCTGCTCGTGAGGATCCTGCTCTACAATGCGCTCCTTTACCTTCACGCTGTCGCCTACCATGCGCTGCAACTGCTTCAAATCAGGCTTGTCGAGGTCGAAGCTGACCAGTTCTTCCCACATTGCTTCTGTAGAAATCAGACCGTGTTTCAGCATCTCTGCATAGCCCGAACAGATGTTTTCTGCATCGAGCGTCTTTAAGAATTCTGTATCGAGAATAACGAACTTAGAATCGTTGAACACACCTACTTCGTTCTTCAGTCCGCCGAAGTTGATGCCTGTCTTTCCACCTACCGATGCATCTACCATAGCCAGCAGGGTGGTAGGAATATTGATAAAGTTGATACCTCTCTTAAAAGTGCTGGCAGCAAAGCCCCCCAGGTCGGTTACCATACCGCCGCCCAGATTAATCATACAGGAGTGGCGTGAAGCACCTCCCTCCTGCAGTCCTTTCCATACCATCATCAGACTTTCGATGTCTTTATGGCTGTCGGTAGCCGGAATAGTGATGATATGGGCTTCCTTCATGCAGTAAAAATTCTGCAATACAGGCATGCATAGTTCCAATGTCGTAGTATCAGTAAGCACAAAAAGCTTGTCGTGCTCACACTCAGAAAGTGCACTTACCAGTTCGCTTTCCAGTTGGGTTGATATGATTACTCTTTGTTCCATAACATTCTAACGTATTAATTTTTGTGCAAAGATACACTAAAATGGAGACAATACAAAAAAAAAGTTGCTAAATTTGCGTTTTTTATCTCAGAATGCATTAAACCTTGGTGTATTTAACGCGTCAAAACAATCGAGTAACAAAAATGATAATAGAATATCATAGCGATTATGTGTGAAAACACTCATAGTTGGAAATAATAACAAATAAAAATAAGAATGAAAAAATCGATTCTGACGATGCTGCTGCTGTTGATGGCAATAGCATCCTTTGCTCAACAGCGACTGATATCCGGTCAGATTACCGACCGCGATACCAAGGAGGCCATTGAGCAGGTAACTGTTCAATTGCTTAAGAGCGACAGCACGTATGTAGCTGGTGCCATCAGTAATGAGAACGGACTCTTTCATGTCACCGCTCCGGCTAATGGCAAGTATCTGCTCAAGATTTCGAGCGTAGGATACAAGTCTACCGTGAAGCGTATCCAAATTTCTGATAACAAGGATCTGGCTATGGGTAAGATTGTGCTGGGTGCTGAGGCTATCATGCTGAAAGGCGCAGTGGTAACAGCTATGGCTCAGAAGGTAACCCTGAAGGAGGATACTTTCGTGTACAATTCTTCTGCCTATCGCACACCGGAAGGCTCGGTAGTAGAGGAACTTGTAAAGCGTCTGCCGGGTGCAGAGGTGAGCGATGACGGTACCATCAAAATTAATGGTAAGGAGGTAAAGAAGATTCTGGTAGACGGTAAGGAGTTTATGACGGGCGATACCAAGACTGCCCTGAAGAATCTGCCTACCAGCATCATCGAGAAAATCAAGGCATACGATGAGAAGAGTGATCTTTCTAAGGTAACCGGTATTGATGATGGCGAGGAGCAGACCGTGCTCGACTTCGGTGTGAAGAAGGGTATGAACAAGGGTTTGATTTCCAATATCGACCTGGGCGTGGGCAACAAGAGCCGCTACAATATGCGTGGCATGGGAGGTTATTTCAGTGATAACAACCGATTCATGCTCTTTGCCAATGCCAATAACACCAGCGACCGTGGCTTCGGAGGCGGTGGACCTGGCAGAGGCTTCGGAGGTGCTAACGGTTTGAATGCCAGCAAGATGATTGCCGCCAACTACAATTACGAACTGAAGGATAAATTCAAGTTCAATACTTCACTTCGCTGGAATCACAGCGATGGCGATATTTGGAGCCGTCGTTCCAGCGAGAACTTCATGGGTAGCAGCTCTTCGTTCAGCAACAGCTTGACTCAGAATTTCTCTCGCAGCAACAGTTGGAATGGTAACATCCGATTGGAGTGGATGCCTGATTCCATGACCAATATCCTCTTCCGTCCTTCCATCTCCTGGAGTACCAGCGATGGATTGAGTGGCAGCCAGTCGGCTTCTTACAATAAGGATCCTTATACCATTACCACCAAAGACCCTCTTTCTGAGGAAGGTATTGAGGAGTTGGAAAAGGCTGAGGCTATGGTGAACAGTCAGTTGACTAACGGAATCACCTATTCTGATAATAACAATATCAGGGGTATGCTGCAAGTGAACCGCAAGTTGGGCAACAAGGGACGCAACATCACCTTCCGTGTGGATGCCAAATATACGGATAATGACAGCAAGAGCATCTCGCTCAACAATGCCAAGCTCTATCTCGTACAGACAGCGGAGGGTAAGGATTCTACTTATCAGACCAACCGCTATAACCTGACTCCTTCGAAGAATTACAGTTATGCGGGCCAGTTGACCTATAGTGAGCCGCTCTGGAAGGCTACCTTCCTGCAGTTCAGCTATAAGTTTACTTACAGCTACTCCAAGAGCGACCGCAGCACCTACGATTTCAGCAAGTATGCCATGAATGGCGATCAGGAGTACCGTGGTTGGGATAGTTACCTGAATCCGTTTGCCGGTCATCTCGAAGATTACAAGGATGATGATCAGAGCCGTTTCTCTGAGTATCGCAACTACAATCACGATATCCAGGTGATGATGCGATTCGTCCGTCAGAAGTATAACCTGAACTTCGGTGTGATGATTCAGCCACAGCAGTCGAAGTATATCCAGGATTATCAGGGAGTGCATGTAGATACCGTTCGTAACGTGACGAATATCAGTCCAACCCTCGATTTCCGTTATCGCTTCTCAAAGATGAGCAACCTGCGTGTGAACTATCGTGGTACCACAGCGCAGCCAAGCATCTCTCAGTTGCTTGATATCACAGATAACAGCGACCCGCTGAACATCTCAAAGGGTAACCCTGGATTGAAGCCATCGTTCACTCAGAACTTCCGGTTGTTCTACAACAATTTCGTGCAGAACCACAACAAGGGTGTCATGACCTTCATCAACTTCTCTACCACCAACAATAGCATCAGCAACAAGGTGACCTACGATGAGAAGACTGGTGGTAGAATCACCCGACCTGAGAATATCAATGGCAACTGGAATGTAATGGGAGCCTTTATGTTCAACTGCTCTATCGATAGTGCTGGTGTATGGAACTTGAATACCGACACCTACTTGGGTTACAACAACTACGTGAGTTATCTGAGCCTCGACAAGCAGTCTGATTCCCAGAAGAATACCACCCGCAGTACTACTTGGAGAGAGCGCCTCTCTTTCAGCTATCGCAACGACTGGCTGGAGCTTTCGCTCGATGGAACATTGAATTATAACCATGCTACAAACAAGTTGCAGCCTAACAGCAACCTCAATACCTGGCAGTTCTCTTATGGACCAAGCATGACGCTTACAGCGCCTTGGGGTACCAGTCTGAACTCAAGCCTCTCTATCAGCAGCCGCCGCGGTTATAGCGACAGCAGCATGAATACGGATGAGTTTGTATGGAATGCGCAGCTCTCTCAGGGTTTCCTGAAGGGCAAGCCTCTAACCATCATGCTGCAGTTCTACGATATTCTCCGCCAGCAGAGCACCTTCTCTCGTGCCATTTCTGCTACATCCCGTACAGATACGGAGTATAATGCCATCAACAGCTATGCGATGCTGCACGTGATTTACCGCCTGAATCTCTTCGGAGGCAAGGATGCCCGTAGGGGTGGACCTGAAGGTCCTGGTGGTCCCGGTGGTCCTGGTGGTCCTGGTGGCCGTCCAAACTTCCATGGCCGTCCATTCAATGGCGGTTTTGGCGGTGGTCGTCCAGGCGGCAGAATGTTCTAGAAAAGAAAATGAAGTAAGCTTCATTTTAAACAATAGTAAGCCTCACTCCATGTTTACGTGAGGCTCATTTCAAATAGGTATGACGAGAAAAAAAGAAATCCCCGCTCTTCGTAATGAAGAACGGGGATTGTTTTATTTGGGATTACTAAAAGTTGATCGATTAGAGAGCGAACTTGTAACCTACAGTAATCTGGATTACGTTGTTGTAGTGATCAACGTTATCTGCAATCTTAGTTACACCGATGTTGTAACGAGCATCGAAGACGATGTTCTGGTACTCGTAAGAGAGACCTACAGGGATAGAGAGGTCTACGGTCTTAACGTCTTCTGCATCATCCTTGTTTACCAGGAAACCTGGCTGCAAACCTGCCTTGAGAGCAAGACCAGCTACTGGGTAGTAGTTCAAAGTGATAGGCACATTGATATAGCCTGGATTCCACTTGCCACCTTCAAAAGTCATACCGGCAACTTTTACATCCTTAGCCTTGAAGCCCTGTACAGAGTAGAGAGCACCTACTGCAACGCCTAAATTATCTGTAGCCTGATACTGCAACTCAGCACCAGCAGCGAAACCTGCCTTCCAATCGTTGTCACCGATTGTAGAAACGTTCAAACCTACCTTAGGCTGAATAGTTGTTGTACCTGCAGCCTGCTGTGCGAAAGCACCTACTGAAGACAGCACCATAGCTGCCATAACGAATAATTTTTTCATAATCTCTAATATTTTAAATTAATAGTTTATAATGCTCATATAGAGTATGATTAGTTATCAGTGTGTATGCTGATTCCATCATTCCGTCATTTTTACTGGGTGCAAAGGTATGTTTTTTCTCTATTCGCTCCAAATATTTTAAGCATTATTTTAAAATAAGCAGCCAAATATCACATATAAGTTTCTATTTCGTATATTTTTAGCAATAATTATCCCAATTTTCTTGCATCGTATCTTAAAATGTTGTATCTTTGCAAAGTAAGAAAGAAAGGAAAATAATTATGACTACGCAATAAAACTCCCCCTATACTCTTTGAAGTGTAGGGGGAGTTTTATTTTATTCTTCATCTTCGTCCCAGTCTTCTTCGTCAAATCCAAACATGGCTGGATCTACGAAGGCGTCCAGGGCTCGGCGTTCTTTCTTTGTTGGGCGACCAGTGCCTCTTGCTCTATCTACGAATCCGCTGATGCGGCTCATCTCCAGGAGCTCGTATTGCTTAGGGTCGGTTACGTTTTTATAGACACCATACAGCATCTTGGCGCCTACGCGCTGCTCTATGCAGTCGAGAACCTCGAAAGAGTAGGTGATAGGGGCTTTCTTTACGCTCACCACATCGCCACGCTTGATGATGAAGGAAGGCTTTCTCGTTACGCCTCCCACCATGACGCGGCCATTCTTACAGGCATCGGCAGCAATGCTGCGGGTCTTGTAAATGCGGGCAGCCCAGAGCCACTTGTCTATTCTTGCTGATTCCTTCATGATTATTTCTTTCCTAGCTTATTGTATTGGTTCATGGTGATGTCGATACCAGCCAATACGAAGCTCTTGATGATCTCTACACCCAGGTCGATGGCCGGCTGCAGCTGCTTCATGTCTTCCTCAGTATATTTGCCCAGCACCCAGTCTATCTGGCCGCCACGCGGATAATCGTTGCCGATGCCCATGCGCAGGCGGGCATAGTTCTGACCGATAAGCTGCTGGATATGTCCCAATCCGTTATGGCCGCCGTTGCTGCCGTTCGCCTTCAGTCGGAAAGCACCCAGAGGCAGGGCTAGCTCATCGCTGATAACGAGGAGTCGGCTCTGGTCAATCTTTTCCTGATTCAGCCAATATCTTACCGCATTACCGCTGAGGTTCATGAATGTGGTAGGTTTGAGCAGGAAAATCTTTCTTCCCTTGAGCGTAGTCTCGGCTACGAAGCCATATCGCTTATCCTCAAAATGAATATTGGACGCTTTAGCAAAAGCGTCCAATACCATAAATCCTGTGTTGTGCCTGGTGCCGGCGTATTCATCGCCAGGGTTACCAAGCCCACAAATCAAATATTTATCCAATGTTTGATAATGCTTTACTCAGGTTCGTAAAATCTCTAGATGACTCAGTGATTAAGCCTCTTCTTCCTCAGCAGTCTGAGCTGCGAGCTGAGCGTTACGTGTCATCTTGATAGAGCAAACTACAACAGCCTTGCTTGTAGCCAACTCAAGACCCTCGAATGAGAGGTCACCTACCTTGATGCTCTTACCAATCTTCAACTCAGTAACGTCGATATCGAGGTGCTCAGGGATAACCTGGTAAGGAGCTGTAACGTTGATCTTACGGATAGAGAGGTTCATACGACCACCATCACGTACACCCTGTGCAAGACCTGTCAACTTAACTGGAATACCGATAGTGATAGGCTTCTTGTCGTTAACCTCGTAGAAGTCAACGTGCAGAGGAGCGTCTGTTGTTGGGTGGAACTGGATCTCCTTCATGATAGCTGTGTGGCTCTCACCGTCGATGATGAGGTTGATAACGTATACATGAGGTGTGTAGATGATTTTACGCAACTCAGCGAATGGAACTGCGAATGACAAAGCCTCAGGAGCACCGTTCTCGCCCTTCTTCTCACCATAAAGGTTACATGGAATCAAACCTTCCTTACGCAATGTCTTAGAAGCTTTCTTGCCAAGGTCTGTACGCTTCTGACCTGTTACATTAATCTCTTTCATTTTGTGTTACTCTAAATTAAGTTATTAATAAAAAATGTGCCTTAACTCGCCATCACACGGATTAGCTTTGCTTAAAGCGGGTGCAAAATTACGAAAATTATTTGGAATGAGCAAACTTTTTGCCGAAAAACATGTTCTACATGCAGAAAAAATATTGAAAATACAATTTTTTGCTTAAATAAACTGAAATTTTTGCCCGTTTTCTTGTCTATTATCTATTTAATGTGTATTTTTGCAAGCGTATTAGGTAATTTAATAAATGAATCTTTTAAAAACATTAGAGAATGATTAATAGGGATTTGATAAGACGTAAGATTGTGCAGTTAACCTACGCATACTATCA
>ERZ1023897.257-NODE-257-length-8954-cov-5.605574_pt1 | contig 8954 bp, 3 predicted proteins | sample MGYA00380399_ERZ1023897 | MGnify/ENA primary metagenome ERZ1023897 (study PRJEB33179, sample SAMN07448995) | human gut metagenome | biome: Human-gut; feature: Human associated habitat; material: Faeces | host: Homo sapiens | place: India: Bhopal | collected... | reverse complement strand
CTTAGTCTGCTGAGAGGTGAGTTTTCTGGGAGGGGTACGGGTTCGTTGCCGTATCGATGAACTTTTCGGGTGCATTGCCGGACACGCCGACCGTTCCGCCGACGCCCCCTGCGACGGTCGCATAGGTGAGATCGGTCGTATGGTCTGCGGAGATCTTCACCTGATTTCCGCCGGAAATCACAGCGCCATCATCCGCATAGGCTTTCGTTACAGCATTGAGGGATACGGTCGCATTGGAAATGCCGATGCCGACGGTTCCGCCACCGCCGACGCTGCCTGCCTTTGCGCCCTGCGTAAACTTCGAATCAGCAAGAATCTTCGCGCCCTTCGCTACGCTGACCTGCGTGCCCTTGCCCACATGCGCATCTGTCGTATGCGTCACGAAAGTTTCCGATGCTGCGCCTGCGAGGCCAACGGTACCGCCCGCGCCGAGGCCAGCCGCTGCCGTCACGCTTTCGGTGGTGTTATCTGCTTTGACCGTGAGGGTATCGCCCGTGACGTTCGCACCATCCCCCACAGAGGCACTGACCTTCTTATCCACGACTTCGACAGCCGCGGTGAGACCGACACCGGTATTTCCGCTGGCAGCACCACTGCCTGCGATGGTGTTCAGTTCCGTTTCATCCTTGGCAGTGACAGAGACATCACCGGCCTCCGTCACTTCACTCTGCTTCCCGATATATGCTTTCGTATCGGTCGCGATCGAGTGCGCGCCTGCTGCCCCTGCCCCAGCGAAGGAGCCGGCTCCGCCGGCGAGGGTCGCTGCGACAGAGGTCAGGTGTTCTTTCGAGTCCGCATTCACGGTGACGGAGGACGCCTTCGAGAGCTTCGCACCGTCGGCGATGCCTGCATAGGTGTGACCGTTGTAGGTCTGGACATCGACAGCTGCGCCGATACCGCTTCCGGCAGAGAGGGACACACCGCCGGCGAGACCGAAAAGTTTCGCTGCGCTGGTCGCTTCGACTTCGACTGCCTTCTTGCCGGCATCATAGACACCTTTGCCCACGGTGGCATCGGTGGTCTGGTCGATGACATTCACCGTGACAGAGCCGGAGCCGGCGAACTGCGAGGTGCCGCCGGCGAAACCGACAGCAACGGTCTTGGCGTTTTCGTCGGTATCCGAAGCCCCGCCGTTGTAGGCATTGTCTGCTTTGACGGTAATGCCGTCTGCGGTGATGGTCTTTTCCTTCGCTTCATCGCCCGTGAGGCTGGCGCTGACTGCCGACTGGTTCACCATGACACCGATGGATGCGCCGGCAGAGTTTCCGCCGATCGCTGCACTGCCCACGCCGATGGTCGCATTGCTGCCATTCTTGGCGAGGACGGAGAGCGCGCCGGTCTTCATTTCATTTTTATTGGAAATATAAGCATCTGTATCGGTATGGATATAGTTACCGCTGGCAGAGAACGCGCCGGCGAATTTACCGGAAGCTGCCCCGGCTGCCACGATGGACTGGATCTGGCTGGTCTCATCCGCGGTGACGGAGAGAGCGCCGCCGCTGTTCACTGTGGTATCTTCGAGCGAAGAGGTGGTTTTTCCTTCGATGAGGTTCGCCGCGATGGACGCGCCCACGGCCGCTCCGTTTCCGCCGCCGGATACCGCTACGGCACCGGTATAGGAATCAATCGTGCCTTGGTCTTTGGCAGAGATGGTTGTCGCCTTGCCTGCCTTCAGGCTGCCGCCTTTGACGTGCGCATCGGTGGTGTTGTCCACCCAGTTCAAGCTGATCTGGCCTGCGACGGCACTGCCTTTCGCCGCGCCGCTGCCGCTGGCTGCGATGTTTGTGATCTTCGCCGCATTGTCTGCTTCGACGGTCAGCGAGGTATCGTCTTTTTCACTGCCTGTGAGCTTGAGGGTCGCATCTTCGGCATAGGCTTCATTTTTGTCCGTGATGGCATTGTACATGAAGCTGCCGGCGATCGCCTGGCTGTTCTGCGAAAGCCCGAGGGCGATCGCGCCGGAGCCTGTCGTGATCTGGCTGTCATTGCCCGAACGGATCGCGAGCGCATCGGCCGTGACAGAGGGCGCAGTCCCGCCGTCTTGTTTCGCCACGGACGCTTTCGCCGTATCGGTGATACGGTTCACTGAGACATTAGCCGCTGCGGCAAAGCCGCCCTTCGCCTTTCCGACATTCTCACCCATGGAGGCATCCTGGCTTGCGATCTTGTCCAGTGCGGAGTCGCCTTTCTGGATCTCTTTCTTATCTTTGTCCGACTTGCCTGCGTTCAGCAGTTTTTCTGCCAGTTCGCCGATCGAAGAGGTGCTCTGGCCGTCCGCACCTTCCTGTGCTTTCAGACCGGTACTGCCTGCGCCGTTCTTCTCGGTGCTATCCATGGTGACACCGCCGGCTGCGGACATGGCGTAGATCGCGCCGGTGTTCTTATCATTAAAAAATAAATCTTTCGTAGAAGTGACCGTCCCCTGGAGCGATGCTTCTGTCTGGCGGTCGATGTGGTTGTATGCGACGGTGGCGCCGATGCCTGCCTGTCCGGAGACAGCGATCGCACCGCCGATGTTGATGGTCTTGCTATTGTCCTCAGCGTTGACGCTGACGTCACCGTCTGCGTTGATGGTCGCTTTGCCGACCGTGGCTTTGGTGGTGTTTTCGAAACGGTTGACATTGACTGTCCCGTCAATGGCTACGGTCTGCCCTTTGCCGCCGGCACCTGCGATGGAAAGGTTCGAGCCTTTGTTCTCTGCTGTGACGCGGACATCCTTCGCATTCGTCACAGTCACGCCATCTGCCACGGTCGCTTCGGCGGTATTCTTCTGATGCACGGTAAGCGCCGCGCCGCCCAATGCGGCTTTCCCGCCGCCGGAGAGCGGATCTTTCATGCCCTTCCAGAAATCCAGCGTACCCGGTTTATCACCCACCGGTGCTTTGATGTCACCTCTGAAGTTCACGGTGTGAATATCATTGATCGCTTTGACTTCGAGATCGCCGTCGTCGATGGAGATCTTCGTGCCTTCCTTCACCGTTGCCTTGGCAGTGTTGTTATATTCCATGATATTCAGAGCCGCCGCGCCGGAGACCTTCTCGCCCGCGCCGGCGGTCTGTGTCCAAGAATCCGTGAGGTTTGCCACGTCAAAGCGGTCATTGGAGTCGAGCTGGTTTTTCAGATCCTTGGGGAGATCTTTCCCGAAACCTTCCAGTCCCGACTGCCACGGACGCTTGGTTTCTGCCGTAACGGATACATTCCCCTTGGTCTTGATGTCTCCGGCGAGTTCCGCTTCGGCCTTGTCATTCTGGTCGATATAGTTCACCGCTGCCGCGATGCCGATGCTCTTGTCGGCTTCCTGGCTGACTAAGCTTCTCAAGCTCGTGCGGGACAGAGTTTCCGCATTGACATTGACGGCGTTTGCACCGCTCATTTCATCGTGACCGCGTACCTTGCCCGACAGCGATGCTTTCGCGCTGTTGTCGCTGAACAGCAGGGCGGTTGCTGCATTCAGACCCAGACCGGAGCCTTCGCTGGTCGCAGCGTTCTGTTCCCCTGCCGTGGTGCCTTCGTCCTTGGCTTTCTTTTCGGTGGATTTTTTGCTCCACAGTTCCTTGATGCCTTCTAAGAGATTGCCTGCGCTGCCCTGCTCTTCTTCGTTATCTTTGTTATCTGTGGTATCGTTCTTATTCCCGGCACCGTTTTCATTGCCGCTGCCGTTTTCATTGCCGTTTTCTTCGTCATCGCTTTCGCTGGCGTTGGAGACATGGATCGTGTCCGCGCTGTACGCACCGTCCTCTTCGGCCACGGTATTTTCTGCGGTGACGCTGACCGTACCATCGGCATAGACATTGCCCTGTACGTCAGCGGCAGCGTTCGTATCGGTCAGAATGACGCCGACAGCGACACCTGCCGTCCCATCGTCACCGGTACTGCCTTCGACTTCGGCGGTCAGGCTTCTCTCCGCCTTGGCGGATACCTTCACATCTTTTTTCGCTTTCAGCACAGTATCCTTGCCGGCGGTGACGGATACATCGGTATTGGCTTCCGCCCAGCTCAGGTCGAACGTGCCGGGATTGTCCCCGGATTCGCCTTCCCGTTTCAGCTCGATGGAGTTGCTCCCTTCGGCGCTGAGTCCGATGTTATTGCCTGCGGTGAGCTTGCTGGTTCCCTGGATATCGACTTTGGAGGAAACGCCCGCGATGCCGACATTGATCCCGACACCGTGGTCGCCTTTATTTTCACTGCCGATTTCCGACTCTGCGGAGGAGGAAACCGTCAGGTCTTTTCCTGCCGTAATGGCAGAATCTTTCACGGTCACATGGGCATCGGCATCTGTCTTGGCTACCGCCGCCAGTTCACCCAGATGCGTCTGATCCAGCGCACCGTAAAGCAGACCGAGGATGCCGCCATCCTCTGCCATTTCCAGATCCTTGGCAGCATCCGTGCCTACCTGTGTATTGACTTTCGCTTCGGCGGAAATATCTACGTTATTTCCTTTGATGGTGGAGCCGGAAATATCAACGGTCGCCGTTGCCTGATTGTTTCTGAAATTGCCAGCGTTCCGTTCCGCGCTGGCACTGATCGACGTGTCACCGCCTGCCGCGTCAATGTATGCCTGGTTGATGACGATCGCACCCTTGGTCTCGAAGGCTTTCGCTTCCGACGGTACACCGACAGCCGCCAGTGCGACATCGCCCTTGCCGAGAGCAGTGGCGACCATAGCCGACGGGGTATTGATCTTCACCAGCTGATTTCTATATTCATCGGCGGTTTTCTGCGCTGCGTAAGTGCCTGCATTATCCACATGCGTGCGGACAGTCGCACCGTTCAGAGATACATCGCCTGCGCCCACGATCACATCGCCCTGGGCATAGACCTTCCCTTTGAGGGAAATGTCACTGCCGCCGGCGACTGCTTTCGCCTGTTCGGCGGCGGTCTTTTTCAGATGGCTTTCCATACCGCCATTGTACAATCCTTCGCCATAGGTGGTATTCGTGCCCAGCGTCAGTCGTCCCACGTTGAATACACCGGTCGCACCGACAGCGATGCCGGCATCGGAGAAGAAATACACGTCGCCGCCGATCTTGTTATCCTTGATCGCATTCACGACACCATCAATGTTGATGCGGTTCTTGACTAGGTTGATCTGGCGATCGACCTTGTCGAGCTGGAGATTCGCCACGTCCTTCTGTCCGATACCGAAATCCGTGAACTTGTTCAGGGCACTGCCCTTGTTGACCTGCTGATTGTAGATGTCATACTGCATGCCGCCGTCTGCGAACTGAGTCTTATTCACCTTGCCATCGTGCGCCGGATCCGCCACTGTCACGTCCGCGTAGATGAAATTGCAAGCCGCGCCCCAGCCTGCGATGGCAAGGAGCAGTGCCGTCCCTGCGTGGGAAAGGATGTTCCCCCCCCGGCGCGTACTCTTCTTGCCCTGATGGGTCTTCACCAGCTCCGAAGCGACCACATAGCAGCCGCGCGTCGCGTTCCATACGACTTTATATATCTTGTTCATAAGACGGTCCTCCTTTTGGTGAGAAGATCATGGAAATAGGTTGATGGGTTCAGGGTTAGCCCGTAGGACGTGCTGCCCTTTGATTCCGGTTGAAAGCTTCGTACTCTCTAGTTAGGAGTTAGGAGTGAGGAGCGAGGAGTGGTGGTGCGGCGCATAAAAATATGGAAGCGCCGCGAAGCATAAATAGGGCGATGCCTGAAGGTTTCCCGATTGAGCTTTCCAAACATCGTCCGCCTGAACGCGAATGACAAAGATCGAGGGCTGCGCTCGGGATGACGATACGGGAAGGCGGCAGTCTGACATCTGACGTCTGACAGTCTGACGTCTCCTAGTCACCAGTCACTAGTCCCCAGTCCCTCAAAATCACACATTCCTCTGCAGGTAGAAATGGACTCTCGGCGATGCATCTCCGATATTGCCGGAATCCTTGAGCGGGATGCCGAGGACGGCCTTGCCATACCAGCCGCCCTTGCTGCACTCCAGACCGAAGCCTGTGCTCGTGAGGTAGTCCTTCGTTGTTTTGACGCTGAAATTGTTATATGCGACGCCGTGATCAAGGAAGACGAAGCCTCGCCAGGTCTGATGGTCACTGCTGATGGGGAAGCCGTACTCCATACCGGCGAACCAGCCTTTATCGCCCGAAAGGATACTTTCCTTGTATCCGCGGACGCTCCCCATACCGCCCAGCGTGAACTGCTCCGTCGAGGGCAGCGAGGTAAAGGCGGTGTACTGGCCATAGAGGCGGTAGAGCATGTACTGGTCATTTTTGAGATTCTGCCGGCGCATGAGGTAGGCACTATAGTATGAGCCGTTGTTATCCTTATCATTCACGCGGTCATCGCTCTCATAGCCGGTGACGCTGGTCATGAAGAACCACAGCCCATTCTCATCGAAGCTCCGCGCTGACAGTCCGGCCTTCACCGTGCGCGTTGCGCTATTCGAGAGCTCCATCCCGGAGTACGTGGTATCCGACCATTTCCGATGGCCTTCCAGAAAGACATCCACACGGGAAAGCGGCGTGATATTCACGGGGTGCGTGATGGAGATCGCCGCGTCATTCGAATTGGCCTTCATGTCATAGTCCTTGAAGGCGCCGTCGATGATATCCACCAGATTTCTGCTGTAGGAAATCTGCGCCCGCGTCCCGTGATGCCCCCATGGCGTATCGTACATCACCGAGCCGCCCCAGATGCCTTCCGTCCACACCGGGCTCACCGCGAGGCTCGCATCATGCCCGCCGATCCCGCGGTACTCCGTGTACGCGCCGATGCGGTAGCGGCCGCTCTCTTTCTGGCCCGCATTGTCCGTGAAAATAAAGGATGTCAGCGGATTCTCCTTCTCCCTGAGCAGCAGGTGGAGGTCGGAGGTCCCTTCCTCCTCTCCCGGCACCAGCTCTGCCTGCACCTGATAGGTATTCGTCGAATTATATACGCGGAGCTCATCCTCGAGCCGATCCACGTCCACCAGCTCGCCCGTCTTTCCATGGATGCGCGAGAGGAGCGACCTCTCGGAGATCCGCTGATTTCCCATGACGACCGTCTTTCCGAATTTCCCTTCAATGAGACGGATGTAGACCACGCCGTCCTGTACCTTCTGCGGCGGCAGCACGGCCTGCGCCGTCACGATATGCTTCTCCTGATACAGCGCATTCAGGCGGGCCACCATGTCCGTCAGCTCCTTCACCGTGGCAGGCCCTGCCCCTTTGAAATGAATGGCCTCCCGGATCTCCTCTGCGGAAAGAAATTTCGACGGCGTCACGCGGATCTCCTTCACCTCAAAGACCAGCCCGCCCTCTTCGGCCTTCGCCTCCGAAGAATGCACAGCATCCAGCGTGCGGTAGCGGCTCTTCTGGTAATACGACGCCACCTGCTGGTTCGTCTCGCTCATGCGCGACGCCTGATCCGTCACCTTCTGCACCGCCGGATCCGTCGGATCGAGCTGCAGCTGCGGCAGCGCCGGCGCAGCACTCACGCTGCCTGAAAAAAGAAGGGCTGTCAAAAGACTAAGAGATAGCGATTGTATAGTACGTTTCATGGCAAGATCCTCCATCGGAAAAAAGGCAATGCGCAGAAGACCGTCTGCTTTTTCTAAAAAAGGGTACACGATCCCTATTTTGTATCTATTGTACAGGAAATCCTTCCTTCTGACCCTGTCATAAGTGACAGGGTCAGAAGGGTAAGGAACAATTTTTTTGGAGGATGAGGGACTAGGGACTGGTGGCTGGTAGCTAAGAGACATGCGGACATCGCCCGATTTATGCTCCGCAGCGTTTCTGCTCTATGCGCCATGCCGCCATGCCTCATGTTCCCTTGCTCTCCGTGATATAATATGATGTAAATATTCTCACCGCACCCTTGGTGCTTCCATGTTTCAAAGAAAGGACCCACTCATGAACACCCCGTTGGGGGCTGACTACAGAAGCCCCACTTTCTGGCAGCGGCTGTTTTTCATCCTAGCCATCACCGTGGTCGGGACATTTCTCTACTCCGTCGGCATCAATGCCTTCTATGTCCCCCATCACTTTCTCGCGGGCGGGCTCACCGGCATCGCGATGATCCTGAACTACCTGACGGGCTTTCCCATCGGTATCGCAAACCTCATCCTGAACATCCCGATCCTTCTTCTTGCCCTGAAGTTCATGGGGAAATTCTATACCCTGATCACCATCATAGGCACCGTGCTCTGCTCCGTCTTCATCGACCTCACCGCACCGCTTGCCGCCATGTCCTCCGTGAAACAGCCGCTCGTCTCTGCCATCGCAGGCGGCGTCATTCTTGGCCTTGGCATGGGGCTCCTCTACCGCTACAACAGCAACACCGGCGGCCTCGATGTCATCGGCGCGATCCTGAAGAAATACTTCAATCTGGAGATCGGCTATGTCGTCTTTGCGCTGAACTTCCTGATCGTCATGGCCAGTGCCTGGATCTTTGCCCTGGAGCTCGCCATCTGCACCTTGATCGCGATGTACATCAATGCGAACCTGTCGAGCCGTCTCGTCATCGGCTTCGCCCAGCGGAAAGCCGCCTTCATCGTTTCTGACAAGCCTCTTGAGATCGCAGACGCCATCCTCCGCAACATTCACCACGGTGCGACCCTCCTCTACGGGCAGGGCGCCTTCTCCGGCATGGATAAGCGCATCATCTTTGCCATCGTCGATCTGACACAGATCACGAAGCTCCGTCACTACATCGAAGAAATCGACCCGCATGCCTTTCTCTTCATCATGAATACCACAGACGTCATCGGCCGCGGCTTCACAAGCCCGCTCTCCACCGTAAAGACCATGCCAAAGTCCATGCGCTACACCAGCAGCCCCGAGGGCGAAATGGTCCCCACGCGCATGTGGCAGTATGAAATGGACGAGGAAGCCCACCCGAATCAGGGCGAGGCCGAACGTGAAGCTGAGAAGATCGCAAGGAAACGTATGAGCTATCGGAAATAAAAAAGGGGCTGTGAAGAAATGAGGATTCATTTCTTCACAGCCCCTTTTTAC
>ERZ1023897.237-NODE-237-length-10603-cov-43.012419_pt1 | contig 10603 bp, 9 predicted proteins | sample MGYA00380399_ERZ1023897 | MGnify/ENA primary metagenome ERZ1023897 (study PRJEB33179, sample SAMN07448995) | human gut metagenome | biome: Human-gut; feature: Human associated habitat; material: Faeces | host: Homo sapiens | place: India: Bhopal | collected... | reverse complement strand
ATCCGGTACTGTCGGCAACTGTCAGCTGAAGATTACCGCTTCCTGCTGCATTGGCACCGTTACTGATGGATGCGGAAGTCACTTCCTTTGCTGCCGAAGTGTCCACCGTGTCCTCCGCTTTTTCAAAGATTCCTTTAAAATGGATCTGGGTATTTGGCATCGTAAAAGTAAACGTAGAAACATCCTTTGCCGCTGAAAGACTTATCCCATTTAGCGAAACTCCCTTCAATTGGTATCCGTAATCCGGCTTCAATTCCACGGTAACCGTAGCCCCAGGCTGTACCACAAGATTTCCGCCTCTGTTGTCTCCAACATTGTTTCCGTAGGGATCGTTGGTATTCGGTGCAGTACCATTTATTTGAATGATCCGGGCTGTGCCATGCTCTAGGTAAGCATCTTCTCCGTAGGTTTTCGAATCATATCCCCATGTTATTGTAATTCTCTCTTTGTCTACCTGAATGGAGTGGATTCCTTTTTCCGTCCATGTCACCGCATTTTCCTGTGAACTTCCGGCTCCCTGAATCATGTATTTTCCGGAACCGCTGTTAAGTACATATACTTTTACCGTGTCCACAGAATCGTCCACTCTGTATTCTGTTCCATCCACGGAAATTTTGTTTTCCCCGATCCATTCTTGCAAAGTCTTATAGGTATTTTCAATTCCTATATAGATTTCGATATTATTATTTTTCCATGTGGCATAATCGTTTGGAGAGATACCGTCACCTTCTAATCGAAAACAGATATTGTTTCCCGTTCCCGGATTCGGTCCAGAGGCATTTCCTCCCGATGCTTCGAAACTGGGTTCAAATTTCAGATCCGCATTTTCTACCTTGGTTTTATAAATATACGAAGCACCATTTGTGGTCATGCTTGCTACTGCAATGCTCTGACCATTCACCATAAAGCTTCTCAGCACACAATCCTTGCCCGGTGTCAGTGTTATGGTAATCTCTGTTCCTGCTGCCACATCCGCCTGTGCAGCATCCCCCTGTAATCCGGCTCCTTCTATTTCCATACTACCGGCAGCATATTGGAATACACCATCCTGCACCCTGTCCCACAGTGTATGATCATCCGCGCCCACCTTATATGTCTAGCTGTTGTCCTCTGCTCTTACATGAAATTCCGGCAAAACTCCCAATATCAACACCAGTGCCAGTAAAAAAACAAATATCGTTCTTCTGCTTTTGTACATCTGCGCAAGTCCTCCTTTTATAATATACTTATATATATTCATAGGATACCTGCCTTTTTCAAGTTGACATTTGTCTCAACCTGCCAAATCCACGCATTTTCTGCGTCCATGGGTATCACATCGTCAATCTATCTCTCATACCCACACTTTCTCTGCTCCATGGGTATCACATCGTCAATCCGTCTCTCATACCCGCGCTTCCTCTGCGTCCGTGGGTATCACAATGTCAATCTGTCTCTCATACCCGCGCTTCCTCTGCGCCGCAAGGCATCACGACAAAAAAGCACAGTCCCTCACAGGGCTGTGCCTTTCTCGCTCTCTCGCTATTTCTTATCTTCTTCCCAGTTGTAGTAGAACTGGATCAGTCCGATGCGGCTCCTGGTACCGGTCTTCTCATTTAATGCAGCGATATGTCGATACAACATCGCCCGGGAGACAAAGAGGCTGTCGGCGATCTCCTGCATTCCATCATCGGACAACAGCAAAAGCTGCAGCACTTCCTGCTCCCGTTCCGTCAGATCATAATATTCTGCAAATCTCTCCAGCCGACTCTGACCGGCGGACATTTCATGATTTTCCATTGCTTCGTGAGCCTTTACAATCTGCGTACAACTATAATACCACAGCAGCGCCACGCTGATCAGTACAAACAATACCAGCGCCAGTACTGCCGTCAGGATATGATTTTCTTCGGTCAGCAGGCTTATGGAAGCTACTCCTGTGATCACAGCGCCCAGATTGTTCGCCGCTCTTCCCATACCTGCCCATAGCCTGCCATCCTGCATGCGATAGGACAGCTGGAGAAATCCGTTCGTGAAAAACACCACGAAAAATCCCGCAGACACATAGAAGATTAACAGTCCCGGCAGAAACGGTCCGCCGCTTTCAATGATCAGCACACAGATGGTCGACAGGATCGTCACCGCATACATGATCAGTCCACGATATCTTCCGTTATTCAGATCAAACAGTACTCCTGCCAGCAATCCGCTGAGTGCTAAGAACAGTCTCGGCCACTGACCGATATCCATGGTCCCTGCAGCATGTGCCAGGGTCACAGCGTTGTCAAGCGTTGCGAAGATACATGTCATCAGAACAACCGTCACCAGTAATGCCACACCTGCCAGCCGGGGATTCTTCCATGATATCTGCTCCGCAGTAACACCTTCCTGCGCGTTTTTCACCGGCACCGTTTCTCTGTCCTCTGCCTTCTGTCTCCTGTGGTATCCTGGCAGTGCATTCTGCGCCATTCCGACAGTCAGTACCCACAGCATCACAAAACTTCCCGCCAGGAAGCTACCTTCCACTGTCTCTCCCCACAACAGATTGTGGTTCAGAAACTGAAGGAGTAGCCCCACAGCATACGCCACACTCACGGTCTTCGCCGGATGCCTGCTTCCCCTAAGCAGCTGTGCCGCCAGGTAATGCGTCCTGCTACCCAGATATCCCAGTATCAGGAACAGAAAACACCCGCTACCCAATAGTACCCGGTACCCGGTCCCGGCAAACAGCAGTACATATCCTGCGATCACCGGCACCGGCAAGAAGAATCCCGCTGCCTTGAACGCAGTGGGATTCCCGGATTTGCTTTTCCATTTTTCTATCAGAGAATATGCCAGAAAACCCAGTGCACTGACTCCCAGAATATAGCTCTGCGCCAGCACTACTCCTGAGGGATCCGTATATAACGCCATCCGGTTATCAAACAGATACTCTGTTCCTAAAAATACAAAATAGAAAACAGCTAATGAAAGCATGGTATCTCCTTATACAGACTGGAAACCGCCTTCCAGATCCTCAATGATATCATCAATATTCTCCGTACCGATAGACAGACGAATCGTATTGCTGTAGATTCCCTGCTCATTCAGCTCTTCCTCAGACAGCTGTGCATGGGTGGTGGAAGCCGGATGGATGACCAGAGACTTCACATCTGCCACGTTTGCCAGAAGCGAGAACAGCTCCAGATTATCACAGAACTTTTTCGCTGTCTCCTTGCCGCCTTTGATCTCGAAGGTGAAGATGGAACCGCCTCCGTTCGGGAAATATTTCTTATACAATGCCTGCTGCTCCGGATCGGTGGATACGGAAGGATGATGCACACGTTCTACCTGAGGATGATTGTTCAGATACTGTACTACCTTCAGTGCATTCTCCACATGACGCTCTACGCGCAGAGACAGTGTCTCCAGTCCCTGTAAGAAAATAAAAGCATGGAAAGGGGAAATGCAGCCGCCCATATCACGAAGGAGCATGGCACGGATAGCGGTCACAAAAGCCGCGCCCGGTGCTGCCTTGGTGAAAGTCACACCATGATAGCTGGGGTTCGGAGTGCACAGATGAGGGAACTTGCCGCTGCCCTCCCAGTCAAATTTACCATTCTCTACGATCACACCACCTAAGCTGGTGCCGTGTCCGCCGATGAATTTGGTTGCGGAATGTACCACGATATCTGCGCCGTACTCAAAAGGACGTACCAGATAAGGAGTAGCAAACGTATTGTCCACTACCAGAGGAACCTTGTGTGCATGGGCGATCTGTGCCAGGCGCTCAATGTCTACCACATCAGAGTTGGGATTACCCAGAGTCTCGATGTAGAGCGCCTTGGTGTTCTCCTGAAAGCTTGCTTCGATCCTGTCATAATCGGAAGGAGCCACGAAAGTAGTGGTCACACCGTAGTCCACCAGGGTATGCGCCAACAGATTGTAGGTTCCGCCGTAAATATTATTTGCAGAAACAATGTGATCTCCCTGTTTTGCCAGGTTCTGGATCGTATAGCAGATAGCTGCCGCTCCGCTGGCTACTGCCAGAGCTGCGGTACCGCCCTCTAATGCTGCAATACGCTGCTCGAAGACACCCTGGGTAGGGTTGCCCAAACGGCCGTAGATCTCACCGGGATCTTCCAGTCCGAAGCGTGCTGCTGCATGGTCGCAGTTGCGGAATACATAAGAAGATGTCTGATAAATGGGAACGGCTCTCGCACCGGTCACGGGATCGGGCTGCTCCTGTCCCACATGTAACTGTAATGTCTCGAATTTTAAATTACGCTCTGCATAGGGCTTTTTGCTCATGTTCTGCCTCATTTCTGCACTTTATGTGCTTATGTATTTTTCTATGATGCCAGGATCAAAAGGTCTAAGCCCACATGCTTGACCCCGACTTTATTTCTATAAAAACATGCTAAAACACATTACAAATTCTGTCAATGTAAAACTTTAGCACAGTACCATGATTTACTTCACCAGCCGGTCCTTATACTTCAGCCATTTTCCCGTCCGTATCCTGTTAGTAAACAAAAATGCCCGTACGACCCAGTCCATGGTCATAGCGATCCAGACGCCGATGACGCCGAGTCCCAGACCCTGTCCCAGGATATATGCCATGCCCACACGGCAGAGCCACATGGAAGCGATCGCCACGATCATGGTAAATCTCACATCTCCCGCAGCGCGAAGTGCATTGGACTGTGCAAAGGACAACGGATGCACCAGCATACAACATACACAGCTGTAACATAACAGAAAAACAGTTATTTTCATTGTCTCCGGACTCAGATGATAGATTCCGCAGATCGGTCGAGCAAAAATAATCATGGGAATTCCCAACAGGATCATACAGGCATATGCTACTTTCATCATTTTTTTCAGATAATATAATGCCTGCTCTGTTTCTCCTGCGCCGATGCACTGTCCGATCACAGTGATCATTGCCACACCGATGGCATTGGCAGGGATCTGTTGGAAGCTGGCAATGCTGCCTGTTACGGCATTTGCCGTCGTAGCTGCCATTCCAAATCCGGCGATCAGGCTGGTGGTCAGAAGCTTACCAATCTGAAAAATGCTATTCTCCAATCCGTTCGGTACGCCGATATACAGGATTTTCCCAAGGATTTTGGTATCCAGACGCCAATGATTGCTCATGATGATCTTGTCACTTTTCTTAAGCAGCACTACGATCAGCACCGCAGACAATACTCTGGAAAAAAGCGTGGACAGCGCCGCTCCTGCAGCACCGATTCCAACACCGTAGATCAAAATGGCATTTCCCACTACGTTCACCAGATTCGCTACCAATGACACCTTCATGGACACCTTGGAATCTCCCACCGCACGGAACAGAGCTGCACCACCGTTATAAATTCCCAGAAAAGGAAAGGACACCGCCACAATATAAAAATAAATTCTTGCAGCACTCATGACATCCGCTTCCACATTGCCGTAAAGCAATGCCAGCAGTCCCCTGTTCCAGATCAGCGCTATCGTCATAAACAGAAGGGCCACACCCCCAACCGCTATAAACAGCTGATTGGAGGCCCGGCCTACCATCTCCTTATCTCCGTGTCCCATATATTGCGCCGCCACAACTGCACCGCCGCTAGCCATGGCCGTGAACAGACCGATCAATAACACACAGATACTGTCCACCAGGGAGATTCCGGATACCACGGCTTCTCCACAGCTGGCTGCCATCACTGTGTCAGCCATTCCCATTGCGATTGCCAGAAACTGTTCTATGATCAGTGGCCACAGTAATTTTCTCAATGCATCCTGTGAAAATAACATTGTTTTCTCTTCCGGCATAATTTACATCATTCCTTTATCCTTACATTAACATCTGCCAAAATAGCACATTGTCATTGCATTGTAAATAGAAATGTAATTTTATGATTCAGTAACTATTCAGCACCCCATTCGCAAAATCGCCTCTACTAGGCTTTCCTGAATAACATGCTTGCATGTTATTTGCTCATAGTGGTTACTTCGCCCTATAAATAGTATAAAATGCTCTTACGAATGCAAGCATTCGACGCGCATTCAATACTATTTACATGGCTCTGAATAGTTACAGTTCCTGATATACAAAATAATCCGCAGCCACCGAACCGCCAGCCGCACCCTGTTCGTTGATGGCAAACAGTCCGTCCTTGACACCGACCCAGCGGCCCGGAGTTGCTTCCACCATCTGTCCCACAGGCTGTAAATTTTCTTCCGTGGTTCCCACGTAGAACGTGCGGTAAGTCTCCTTCTCCACCTTCATCTGGATATAAATGACATCACTGTCCCATTCGCCCAGACCGGTGCGCACTTCATCGTCCTTCGTCCAGTTGCCGGTGCGCTGCTGCAGGCTCATTTTGCCATGTATTTTCTGAACTGCAAGTGCTGTATAACATCCGCCCAGCGATACCAGTCCTGCCACATCGCCGTCCTTCATCTGCTCCAGATGCAGACAGGTGGTAACAGAAAATTCCGGTGCCGGCCACTTCTGCAATAACAGATTGCTAATGTCGCACAGCTGTGTCTTCGGATCCGCCGCCTGTGCATGGAGAAGGAGCTGACCGTCTTTCAGATCGTACCATTCCTTTTTATAATTGGCATTCCACTGCCATTGCAGTCCTAAACGATCTCCTTCGAAGAAATCGCTGTCCTCCGGGGTATCGATAGGATATGCAGCTCCCACTTCCGGCTTCTTGTAACGCAGTACCGGCTCACCACAGCCGTCCACGGCATTTACTCCGATCACCGGCCAGTCGTTTTCCCAGTGCATGGGCTGTAAATGTACGATACGTCCCGCATTGCCCACGTCCTGGAAATGCAGGAACCAGTCCTGTCCGTCCGGCGTATCCACCCAGGCACCCTGGTGAGGTCCGTTGACGGGGGAATTGCCCTGGTGCAGGACGATTTTCTCTTCCCATGGACCGTAAATATTTTTCGACCGCAGTACGGTCTGCCAGCCAGGCTTCACGCCCCCTGCCGGAGCGAAGATATAGTAACAGCCGTTTCTCTTATACAGCTTCGGGCCCTCGATGGTGGGCTGGGTTGCATGACCGTCATAGATGAACCGACCGTCATCCAGCACTCCGGAGCAGTCCGGTTCGATGGGAGACATATACAGCATGCTCTTGAAGCCGATACGGCTTCTGGCGAAAGCAGTTACCATATAAGCTTTGCCGTCCTCATCCCAGAAAGGGCAGGGATCGATCCAGCCCACTACCTTTCTGACATAAGCAGGCTCGCTCCATTTGCCCCACGGGTCTGTGGTCTTGCACATCATAATCCCCTCATCCGGCATGGGAATAAATACGTAGTAAGTTCCCTCATGGAAGCGGATGGCAGGTGCCCAGGTACCGCAGCCGTGCACCGGCTTGTCATAATATTCAAAGGGAAGTTTATCCATGATGTAATTGATGACCTTCCAGTTCACAAGATCCTTGGAATGTAACAGAGGAACTGCGGGGGTATTGCAGAAGCTGGAAGCGATCATAAAATAATCCTCTCCCACACGAATGGCATCCGGGTCCGAGTAATCCGTATACAGGATCGGGTTGGAATAGGTGCCGTCGCCCTGATCGGCGATCCACATTTTATGTATCTTCGTCTTGTCCATAGTATCTCCATTCCGCAGCCTTTTGCCGCTGTTTCGTATTTTATAAAACCAGTATAGCAGATATCCCGTCACATCGCGTGTCAATTTCCCATTAGTTTGTGTCAAATCTTGCATTTCAATAGAATAAATGTCATAATAGTGACAAAAGTTGCAGGAGGAAAACACCATGAGTTTCTTTTATCAGAATCGCAAAGAACAACTCTATCTGTATCTGTCCAATAATAATCCTTACGCCGTCCATCTTCACAGACAGTTGGAGCTGATCTATGTCTTAAGCGGTTCCACCACGGTCACTGTGGAACAACAGGAATTTCCGCTGACTCCCGGTCAGGGTGTCCTCGTTTTTCCGAACCAGATGCACGGCTTAAAACATGTGGAACCCGGTCAGAATCTGCTCTGTATCTTCGAGCCGGATTTCTGTCATTCCTTCCGACATTTTTTTCAGAATAAAAAACCCTCACGCAACGATTTTGCCATCTCCACCCTCTCGGAGCACAGCCACATTGCCTTACAGGGACTCGAGGCTCTGGCTTCCACCATGGAAAAAGATCGTCCCACTCCTTCTGATGTGCAGATCTATGCGGAAGGGTATCTGACGCTCCTTTTGGCAGATCTCCTACCCTCTCTCCCCCTGCAGACCCGGAAAAGCACGGAGGATCTGGAGCTGGAGCAGAGGCTGCTTCTCTATCTGGATGCCAACTACACGAAGGAATTGTCCCTGGACAGTCTCTCGAAAGAATTCGGTGTCAGCCGTTTTGTCCTCTCCCGGATATTTACGGAAAAGTTCCACACCACTTTCCCGGATTATGTGAATTCCAGAAGACTTGATTATGCCAGAGACCTTCTGCTGTCCACAGAGCTTTCCGTGACACAGATTGCGCTGGATGCCGGCTTTGGTAGCTCCCGCACCTTTTTCCGTGCCTTTCAGGATACCTTCCATACCACTCCGGGAGCTTACCGCAGGCAGACGGAGTCTACCCACAACAGCTCCTCGCCCGCCCGGATATAATCCTTCCAGGTACGAACGATCCGTCCCCGGTCAGGTGTCTGACACATCTCCACTGTCACCGCTGTATCCACGCCTTCTCTCGCCAGCCCTTCCTGATCAAATTCTACGAGAAGCTTGCCTTTTCTCACGATCTCATTGGGCAGGACATTACAGCGGTAATAAGTGCTATGAAGTTCTTCTTTATCCTTACAGATATTCAATAGCAGCTCCACCCCGCTGTCCGTGCGGAAACGGATCCGGTTGCCCATAGGATAAAGCTTCAGCACTTTTCCTGCAGTGGGGGCATAGACTCTGCCGTCCGATGGCAGAATGGTAACGCACTTCGTATTGTCATCCGCCGCTTCTTCCGTTGTGTCCTGCAAAGTATCCTGCGATATTTTCCTGATCTCGCCGTTCACCGGGCTCCCTATGGCGGTGCCTTCCATAACCAGCTGTCTGTTCCCTGTTATTCTTCTCTCTTCCTGTCTGTTGACCGACTCTTCTGTTTCTTCCATGTTCCAGCGGATGCTCCTGCCCAACCAGAAACCGATCAGCAGTCCCAGCACTCCCGTTGCCACCACCGCATACATCTGCATGTTTCTACCTTCCTTTTTCCATAATAAGACTCTTACATCTTATTCTGTCTCATTTTCGGGAAAACATGCCAGTTTTTCATTCATAAAATCCAAGAGTATTGCCGCCACGATCCCCGCCGCCATGCAGAACAGATTCCGGGATGCCGCATCCGCCGATGTTGCAAAGCTGCCCCAGGGAACGGTCATCACTGTAGCCGCACCGACGATCCCGAGAATTCCATGAAACATCACCGCATACTGCCTCTCAAACAGCCGGTTTACCAGTTTTGCCAGACAGATGAAAGTCACCACACACCCTGCCACTCCCGGAAGCAGAACCTCCAATCTCACATGACCGATCCCTTCCACAAAGGGCGTATACAGTCCCAAGGGCATCAATATTGTTGAAAAGCTCATGCCCGGAGCGATCACCGACAGAGCAAAGGCAAAGCCGCAGAACAAAAAGCTGAAAAATCCCGGCTCCACGGTATTTTGGGAATTCTGCAGCCAGAATAACAGACTAAGCATTGCCACTAATGTCACGCAGGATAAAATCACATTTCCCACATTCCTGCCCTGTTCTCCCGCTTCTCTCCACAACGAGGGAAGCATTCCCACGATCAGTCCCACAAACACGCAGACAGAAGGCTCCGGGTAAGTCTCTAGTACATATGATAACAGATTCGCCACCCCTAAAAATCCCGCTGCCGATCCGATCATATAAGGGAACAATTCCGGCAGATGGGTCCGCCACTTATGTACCGGATCCGACAAAAGCTCCATGATCGGTCGATAGACTCCGAACACTACACTTAAAACGCCGCCGGATATCCCCGGGAGTACCGCTCCCAGACCGATCAGCGCCCCTTGTAATACTTTTCCCCAAAATCTAAGATCCATCGTCATTCTCCGCATCCTGTTGCTCTTAAAATCATATGCTTTTTCCATAAGAAAATAGGTCTAAAAATCAAAGATAATTATTGACATTTCGATTGGGGCAATGGTATACTCTAACCGTATTCTAAATGAAAGTCATTGATCTCACATATTTTTGTAAGACATTGCTACTTTTTCACGGATGCTTTACAAAAATATGTGATTTTTTTGTCCTACGTTTTAGAATCATCAAAAGGATCAGGCAAAGCCTGAATTATTAAAGGAGGTACCAATAATGAATAACGGTACAGTTAAGTGGTTCAATGCTCAGAAGGGTTATGGTTTCATCACCAACGATGCTAACGGCGAGGAAGTATTCGTACACTTTTCCGCAATCAATGCTGATGGTTTCAAGTCTCTGGAAGAGGGCCAGAAGGTAACTTTCGATACCGAGTGCGATCCTCAGAACAGCAGCAAGATCCGTGCTACCAACGTTACTGTTGTAGCTTAATAGCAAGACAAACCAAAAGGATCAGTCCCTTAGGACTGATCCTTCAGACTGTAGACAAAACGCTTTTGGTC
>ERZ1023897.236-NODE-236-length-10854-cov-67.920178_pt1 | contig 10854 bp, 9 predicted proteins | sample MGYA00380399_ERZ1023897 | MGnify/ENA primary metagenome ERZ1023897 (study PRJEB33179, sample SAMN07448995) | human gut metagenome | biome: Human-gut; feature: Human associated habitat; material: Faeces | host: Homo sapiens | place: India: Bhopal | collected... | reverse complement strand
CCAGGAACAATTGGAAAAATTATACGAACAGTGGGAAGAACTGGCAGAGTAAATAGAAAGATAGTGAAATAAATAGATGTTTTTTAAGGAAAGGGCACAGCAACGATAAAGTCGTTGGCTATGCCCTTCCTTTGTTTAAACTACTACCTATTCTTGCACTAACTGCAATATAACACAATATTACATCATTTTCCGGATAAAATAAAAAGAACCGGCTGACATTTTACTGTCTACCGATTCTTTCTATAATTTTGCTCTACAATTCTTTCTTTGATAGCGGCTTCAAATAATTCTTCTTTAATGTTCTCTCATCATTGAAAAAATATATTTCTGATTTTGACAACAAATGATTTTCCATCTTTAGTTCCGTCAACTTAAGTGTACATATCAAATCTGCAACTTGAAATAATCTATAATCAGCTGGAATTACCTTACGAAATTCAACGTTTTCCAATAATGCGTTAAAAACTGATGATAGAATTCTTGTTACCTCCACTTGTCCATTATCATAATATATCTTAACAGTATCATAATTGCAAAAGAAAGCATAATTGTCACGAATAAATACAGCCAATTGCTTACTAAGCTTTCCGGTTGCTTCTATAGAATCCTCTATATGTTTCTTTTCTATGTATATTGACTTAAAGTTTATATTCAAACGACGTACAAAACTCATCATTTTCATAATAATTTTTTGTCGTTCTTTTAAATCATATCCTCGATATTCTTCTTCCGACCTTATCACCGGTCCAGAATGAACACTATGCTTTGGCCATCCAATATTACTAAGTTCATTCTCCAATATTTTCAAATCGTCGACAATGTTAACTGCCTGATCATGTAATACCATAGATATAATATAAAATGGTGCATGATAATCATAAACTCCAAAATCACCAGATTCATCTACAAAAATGCTTAATTCTTTCATTCAACCCCCGTATAATAAAAATGGCGGGTGTCTTACCCGCCGTTTGGTGGACCCGGGTCTTACGACCAGCCCATATATTTATTGTGCATATGCACAACAGATCTTCATCTGTATTAATAGTATATGCGATTATTTCAAAAAAATCAATTAATTAAATACTATTTTTTTCTTTTTTCTTCATTTAAGAATCTCTCTGCTTTGTCATTGCCAGTGAGCACCTCTGAAATACAGCATTCTGGGCACCGAAATAATATGCTCTTGTTTTATTAAACAACCATAAATTTTACTGTTTTGCATACTTTTACTATCTTTTTAAATTCTGTGTTATCCATAAATTGTATATCCTTATGTGGGTGCATAATTAAGCAAAATTTTTCTTGGGACTTCCCGTCCCCTCACAGTGGCTTCCATTGGAAAGCGTTTGAAATCGTCAAAAGTCATACCATTTAAATTATAATGTTATTATTATCACAAAACTCTCGTACATCCTCTTCAAATAAACTATAATTAATTTTTTCCTTTTTCGAAACAGATTTTACAGATTCTAATATATTATCTATAATTAGTCTTTTTTTATTGGCAGTATCAGCTTTAACATACTCCTCATAGTCAATTTGTAAACTTACTGATGCAAAACCATATTGTGGTTCACGTGTGAAAACAATACATTCTAAATATTTAAAAAAGCAATATTCAGTTACTATTTTACATAAATTTTTCGGTTCTTAAATGGAGAAATAGTATATCTGCATACTACTTTGCTTTATAGTTTTTGCAAAAATCATCACGAAAACTATATATGGGCATTATGTCTTCTGAATTTGTTACATCTATATCCATTGCCTCAAAATATACAAACTGATACGGAACATATTGTGAATTAGTCACCGATAGCTGTGCTATGCAATTTAGAAAACCATCTTCCTACTCTTTTTGTATCACTACCGCTCTGGTCTCTACCGCTTCGCAGGCAGTCCCTTTCCCTTTCAACTGGGCCCCGCCTATCGTCATTAGTAGATAATTAAATGTACCAGCACCTATTTTTCTTCCAATCGCTGAATCATAGGTTCCATTCCAGGCATCCTGTAAGCCTGCTTTTGCTGCATCTATAGTCTGAGTCAGCGAAAAATCCTTTATAAACAATAGATATGATAAAGGATTATTAATTGAATTAACCCCTTTCGCTGATGTAATAATCATGCTCAGCTGGTAGTCTGCATTACTTATGATCTGGGTATATTCAATTCCCTGTCCCACAAAACCCGCATAAAATCCTGCGGTTGCAGTCCTCTGCATCTTTTTACTGTCAGAATTTCCCTTTACCGTTTCCCTTATGACTATGATATCTGCCGGGGTCTTCACCGCCGGTCCCATAACAATATCTCCATAATCCAGGAATATCTGACCCGCCCTGTTGTTTAACAGTCCGCTTTCTATGGCATCTTCTATGCTAAGGCGCTGGTTTTCATAGTTTTCAATGGTCTTTTGTGCCTGTGTATTCGGATCAATTATCCAGCCTTTCAGGCTTTCAAGCACCTCAACCTCATTTCCGCTCGGATCCGTATAATTCAGATAGCTGCTCACGCAGTAATTATACCGGTTGAGCGTCAGCGGTTCTGTCTGGCTGCCGAGGTAGCTGTCTTCGGTGAGGAAGGTCGCCGTTACCACGCAGTAGTACCTTGCTCTCAGATACTGGCTCTCGATATTCGGATTGTAGGACTCTCCGTTGTAGGTGTATTCGTTCTCATACTGCGGAGCACCAAAGGTGATCTCTCCGGTGACGCTGTAACGGTAGGACTGGTAGACCTGTCCCTCTTCATTGGTGATGCCGGAGACACTTCCTCTGGCATCGTAGAGGTAGTAGCCGGTGCTGCCATCATTCCCAGAACTGCTTTCCCCTCAATATTTTATTTCACTACTCCAACTATTGTGTGTATTCACCATTTTTGCCTGAGGAATTTTTTCCTACCTTATCCCACGTATATATTTTCGACTATTGTACTGAGTTTCATTATCAAAATAGCACAATATTACATCATAGTTGCATCATTTTCCGAATAAAAAGAATCAGCTGACATTTTATTGTCCGCCGATTCTTTCTATAATTTCTATGTACATTGACTTAAAGTTTATATCCAAATAATGTACAAAACTCATTATCTTTAATGGCTCTCCTTAGCCATGTCACTGCCAAGCGGTCACTCTTTTTCCAACATAAACCATCCTTCTTCAATGCGCATAATCATCTGATTCTCGTTTACCGGCACACAGATAATGTCCTCTCCATTCTGACATTTTATATTGCATACCAGAATCTCGTCATCATATATGCTCAGGCCGTCGTGGATATCCATTTTCTGTTCAAAATCTTCCCGCCGTATCTTTCCGGATTCCATCCCTGCCGTCTGGTAACCGGTCTCAGATATTCTGACTTCATTTTCTGAAACAGTCACACTTTTTCCCAGCCAGTCTTCTACGTTAAAATCTGTGCCCTTTAATGAACTTCTTGGTGCCTCCTTTTCTATTTCTTCATAGCTTCCTTCGTAGGAATTTTCATAGCTGTCCAAATATGCAATTTCCCATGTTCCATTCAAATTTTTTTCACTTACCGTTGGATCACAATATTGAAACCGTTCCAGCAAATAATATCCTCCTCTATATCCATAGGCTAAATGCGTCTCATCCAAAATAACGAAGTAATCTATGCAGTAATAGCTTCCATCATACATTTTATCCCAATATCTGAGGTATCTCGCCTGTTCCATGTCAGCAAACTCATCAATTCTCCAAAAGATCCTGTTTGTAAACCATTCATCCTCAGCAGAATAAGAAACCACCTCAGAATAATCATATTGACTTTTTTCCCATTCTAAGAGACTAGGCCATTCACCAAAACTTGTTTCCATTGAATTTCCACTGAGAATAATAGTTCTACCCAAATAGTGATGTGGGAAAAAGTTACTGGGTGCTCTGAAATACGTCGTGAGCTGATGCGTGACCTTCCATTTTCCATCATAAGCTGCAACTGCTTCTTTCTTTTTGTAATCAATTATTTTTCCTAATATGAGCAGTAACATAACTATAAATATTACTATAAATATTACCCTTTTTTTCACTTTGCACCTCAGCTTTTATATGCATAGAAAATAATAAATTTCCGTTACAGTTACAATAGTTATTCCAGATATTCCAAATATTCTTCCAAATTATCAACCTCATATTTTATTAAGAAGTTCCTATATATTTCTATAACATCAGGATCACTATATAAATCATCATATTCGGTAAGATAATTATTTTCTAAAAACACTATTGCTTCTGCCGCGCTTCTTTTAACTAATCCCCTCAGTCTTTCATCATTTTGCAATGAATATGTCATAAATTGTGATGCAATTTTCCTCCGTATTTCTTCGTCAAGATAATCCTTCTCTTTCAACACTTCCATAAACTCTTGAGATTTCTTAATCGTAAATGCTGTATTATTAAATCCAAGTGCAACCAACGCATCTAATTGATTCTGCGTTAGCGTACCATGATTTTCAAGAATCACATTAACAATATCACTTGGAAAGCGATTTCTGATATCCTCCTCCAATTGCTTTCTTGCCTCTTCTTCTGTCATTGTATAAATGGGATCCATCCCTTTTTCTACTCGATGTCCATATCCAATGGTATAGCCTTCGTCTTTTTTCTCAGCTGCTGTTGCATAGTAAGGGGTTGCTCTAAATTCTTCAAATCTCATTAATAACTCCATCACATAGGAAATATCATAATTCTCCACCTTACACTGTGCTTCATTTAACAGAATGCAATCCTCAATATTAGATTTCCCTAGCGCCTCATTCTCCTGCGTTTGAATATAGCTGTCATCTTCCGAGTCATTTTGTATCGGCGCAGGCGTAACTATAGGAGTTCCTTCAACAGTAGGAATAGGAATATATTCCTCCGTCTTAAACAAATCTCTAATTGCCTCCAAAAAACCTACAATTTTCTCTACAATAGCCTTGTTTCCGCTCGGATCCGTATAATTCAGATAGCTGCTCACGCAGTAATTATACCGGTTGAGCGTCAGCGGTTCTGTCAGGCTGCCGAGGTAGCTGTCTTCGGTGAGGAAGGTCGCCGTTACCACACAGTAGTACCTTGCTCTCAGATACTGGCTCTGGATATTCGGATTGTAGGACTCCCCGTTGTAGGTGTATTCGTTCTCATACTGCGGAGCACCGAAGGTGATCTCTCCGGTGACACTGTAACGGTAGGACTGGTAGACCTGTCCCTCTTCATTGGTGATGCCGGAGACGCTTCCCCTGGCATCGTAGAGGTAGTAGCCGGTGCTGCCATCGAAGCGGTCAAGGGAGATCCGGTCGAATCCGCCGTTTATCTCCGCTCCGTAGATATAAGAGGTATCCGTCTTACCATTGATGTTCTGCTCGACCAGTACCTCGGCATGCTCACGGTTGACGTCGTTTAAGTACTCGATCAGCTCATAGTTCTTTTCCTTACCGGTGGTCTTGATCCGGGCGATCAGATCTGCCTCTGTAGCGCTGACTTCCTCCTGTACCGGGAAGAGAATGCCGCACTGGTTCTGGCTGTTGTTCTCCTCCGCATTGGTTGCATTGCCGTAGCCTGCATCATCCGTGCCCTCGGACTTGCTGTTCTTCTTATTGTTGCCCTTCCCCTTACCGTTGCCGTTTCCATTGCCGTTATTGCCGGAATTTCCTTTTCCGTTGTTTCCACTGCCGGAGTTGTCCTTGTTGTTCCCGTTGCCGTTACCGGAATTACCCTTCCAGTCATCATCGGTATGGAGATTATAGTTCAATAAGAATACCCGGTTGCCGTCACCGTCATAAGCCGCAGCAAGGAGCAGTTCATCCCCGTCATGCACTGCCGCCAGGCGGTTCTCCACGGTGTACTCATAGGTCTTCTCCACCTTGTCGGTGCCGACTTTACCGGTTTCCGTAATGCGGTTGCCGTCCGCATCATAGGTGTAGGCAAGGCTGGTAGTCTTCTTCCCGTTATAGAGCTGTTCCGATACCAGCTGGTTACTTTCATTGTACTCGTATTTATGCCATTCTGCAACCGTTCCGTTTAAGGTCTTCTCCATATAGGTGCGGTTGCCCATCAGGTCATACTCGTAGGTGTAAATATAAGTGCCGTAGTTGTCCTCTGTCTCCGTTGCAGAAACCAGCTTTCCTGCAGCATCGTAGGTAAAGGTGCGGTCTGTCTCCACAATCTGGTAGGCAAAGGTCGCATCCTTGTCATGCTTTGCATGCTTGGTGCCGTGGGGGTACAGATCATCATGTTTTCCATCCGTGTGCCTGCCGTTATGTTTTTCATCATAGGCGTAGCCTGCCAGGGATTCGATTAAAACGCAAAAATAGAGCAGCTCTATTTTACTAGACCTGCTCAAAAACTAACATCACATCCAAAAATTTACTATTAATCAACAATAAATGGCCAATATGTTCCTTCATAAGAGCCAACATTGCAAACCTGATTACTCACAGTAATATTGCGTGATGCATCCATGCCAATACTCATTACATTACAAGTAGCATAATCGTAAACTATGATTCCAGAAAACATTTGGAGCACCATAGGTAATCCCACTAAATGTGACTCTATTTGATTTCCCTCAAAGTTCAATTTGTACGTCATTTATCAATTCTCTCATAAACTGTATCTTATCTTCTCGTTAAACTTACAAATAATCAACCAACTTAGGGAAGTCAAAATTCAACTATGACTTTTGATATTTCTTCCCATTCAAACACTAACGGTTCATAATATTTCGCTCCGGGAAGCACAACAAACCCCTCCTCCGACATATAAAAAGAAGAGGCTTGAAACAAATAGCTGATTGAATCTATCTCTCCGTTATCTTGTTCTGGATTATTTCCATCAGACGTAAGGTTATTTATTACAATTTCCTTTTCTGTCATATGTCCATAATATAATATTTTTTCTGCATCTTCCTTGAAAATAAACAATCTGATTTCTCTTGAATCATCATCAAAATAATGAACCAGCATATCTTCAAATTTATCTTCATTTTCAATTAAGTCACCGAGCAATACTCTTCTGCCATTCAGCATGTCAATAACAATAGCATATGCAATCTTTCCGGGAAGCCTACTTTCTGTCCCTCCTTCATATAAGACCGAAAGATAATGTTTATATTGATAAATTCCTGTAATTTGCATCGCATTTTCACCGCTAAACAGATCATACAAGGGTCCCCCAATTTCTGCACAATCTAATATCCAACACGCGTCTTCCCATAAAGTATGATTGATATTCCACTGCAATTTTTCATTCGAACATCCACTAATTTTTACATATGGTACATAATATGTTTTATCCTCTGAAGTAGAGAAAGAAAAAACATCTTTCTCTACTTCATAAGAATAGGATGTCAGTTCAGAAGTAACATTTTCAACAGTTCTTGTTTCTGCAATATTTTCTTGATATATAGTTTCACTGTTTGGCACTTCCTCTAAAGCAACTATACTTTCTTCCTCGTTGTTAATATATCTCTCGCCTTCAGCACATGCACTCAAAAATAGCATACCTATCAAATATACATAAACTATTCCAAATATTCTATTTCCCAAATACATCGTATGCTTTCTTATACTTTTCACTCCTGTCCTCCCAGTTCTTAGGCAACGGGTTACTGTGATTACCCACTATTAACCTACCTTCCTTTATCTCATACTCTCCTCCATTTCTTATGATCTCCAAATCATCACTGTTTGCCGTAAAACCATTTACAAAATACTGAGTAATCAAAAAAATTCCTTCCGTATTTCCGTAAGTTGAAGCATAATCATTTAAGCTCCCTACACCTGTTTTTTTCACATTCGTAGTTCCCCAAAACCATGCCGATGCCTCTAAGCTGTAATTAGCCGCAATATAGTGAACTCTGTCAACTTCATCACTTAACATATTATCATATGCGCCTATCTCTTTCAAAAACGTATCTTGCGTATCTTTCCATGATAATTGTATATACCCTGCTCCTCGTTCGTCAAATTTCATTGTGGAACCTGAACTAACTCTTTTAATATATGAACTCCAATTGTCTGCGCTAAGCGTTTCTTTTCCATTTCTCATTCCCTCAATGTTATCTATTCCAAAATTACTTTCATGCGCCATTGTAGCCATAAACATTGTTATACTTGCTTTATTTGTTATACCATACTCATTTAAAGTACGATTAAATTTAACAATATAATCTTCCTTTTTACCATTAAATGCTCGCCAACCAAACTCTTCTAACTGTTCTATTGTCACATGAAAAATCTCACATGCAAAATTTTTATTTTGCTTGTATGCTGTTGCCATAATACGCTGCACATAGGACATATTTTGTTCATAATTATACGCTAATACATAGTCTATAGACGCTTGTGGTAACTGTAACTCATGTAAAGCACTTAAAAATTTTTCTGCAATATATAGACTAATTTTCTTTTGGTATTTTTCCTTTAATGGCATTTTTGAATACTGAATATATAAATCATTCATTTCATTTTCATACACCCAATGTCCGCTCGGATCCGTATAATTCAGATAGCTGCTCACGCAGTAATTATACCTGTTGAGTGTCAGCGGTTCTGTCTGGCTGCCGAGGTAGCTGTCTTCGGTGAGGAAGGTCGCTGTTACCACGCAGTAGTACCTTGCTCTCAGATACTGGCTCTCGATATTCGGATTGTAGGACTCTCCGTTGTAGGTGTATTCGTTCTCATACTGCGGAGCACCAAAGGTGATCTCTCCGGTGACGCTGTAACGGTAGGACTGGTAGACCTGTCCCCCTTCATTGGTGATACCGGAGACGCTTCCTCTGGCATCGTAGAGATAATATCCGGTGCTGCCATCGAACCGGTCAAGGGAGATCCGGTCGAATCCATCGTATATTTCTGCTCCGTAGATATATGAGGTATCCGTCTTACCATTTTTTAATTCATTTTAATGTTGTTACGTTCTTGCATCTTTCTTTTTATCTACTCGTTGATATTATGCGTTATCTTATATGCGTTAATGCATTGTATAATAGCACATTCTGCCTTAAAACTGCATTCTATGTTTCCCTTTATACTAGCATTAATAAGATTGTCTTGATTTTTCATCTCAATATCACCATACATTGTACCACAATTACTACGCATTACAAAATTGCTCACACACGAAAAACTTATTTCTATAGACACTGTATTGCAACCAAGCCATTTTACTGGTGGATTAGTTGGATAATCCGGCAAATCAAACACTAAGCCTAATGTACTCCCCCCGTTTTCTATAGAAATTTTTTCTATTCGGATTCCTTTTAAATCTGGTATTTCTTTATATAACTTTTTTAAAAAGTCTATTTTATTTACACATTCAAACCACATAAATTTTCCCTTTCTACTATTTTTTAAACGGATAATGATCTTTTGTTCCAGGAATACTACCAGTTCGAGAATTGTTACTAGGACGAACATTAAAATGTGATCCTTGGTCAGTGCCTCCATTATAACTATGACCATAGGAATGGTCCTGAATAATAACCGTATCTCCATTGGTATTTTTGTAATAATATTCCTTCGTATATATTATTTCTCCAGTCTTAGGATTCTTTATTACATGGCCACCAGCAGATTCGCTTTCTGTCATGGGTACTTTTCTGACAGCATATGGTTCTTGGCTACGAGGGACTCCAGCGTCACGTTTTGCCTCATTTAAAGCCCCATTTCTGCTTCTTTCAGCAGCCTTACTGTCTGCTTCTTTAGCTTCTTTCCCTTTGTCTGCATCCTTCTTAAAAGCTGTAATGCCATAATGTATGGTATTAACACCGTCAACAACTGTAACGACACCTTCTGCTGTCACAGCTATAGTTACCGGCTCAGCTGCTATTCCTATTCCGGTTGCAAGTGCTGCTGCAGATCCACTTCCTCCCGAAATAGTAGTAATCAGTCCATAGACAAATTCCACTCCACCAACTGCTGTGATAACAACATCTCCGGTACATCTTCCTGCATAGTATGCCGTCTTGTTCGTTGCATCCTTGGATAAGGCTTCTATCAATGTCTCCGTCAGGTTAACGTAATTATTGTATGCACGTTCGTTGAACCTGTACTGTCCGCCGTATAGTTCCTCCATTGCCATACCCGGCATATATGCTGCAGTGGGTTTATCTATAATCACCTTTGCTGCGGATCCCAGTACTCCGTTTACAAAAGATTCCACTGCTATTGCCTGTTCGGATTTTTGATTACTGAGTATCGGATATTCCCGAAGGATTCTATCAACATCATTCTCAGTACTGTTTCCGCTCGGATCCGTATAATTCAGATAGCTGCTCACGCAGTAATTATACCGGTTGAGCGTCAGCGGTTCTGTCTGGCTGCCGAGGTAGCTGTCTTCGGTGAGGAAGGTCGCCGTTACCACGCAGTAGTACCTTGCTCTCAGATACTGGCTCTCGATATTCGGATTGTAGGACTCTCCGTTGTAGGTGTATTCGTTCTCATACTGCGGAGCACCAAAGGTGATCTCTCCGGTGACGCTGTAACGGTAGGACTGGTAGACCTGTCCCTCTTCATTGGTGATGCCGGAGACGCTTCCCCTGGCATCGTAGAGGTAGTAGCCGGTGCTGCCATCGAAGCGGTCAAGGGAGATCCGGTCGAATCCATCGTTTATTTCTGCTCCGTAGATATATGAGGTATCCGTCTTGCCATTGATGTTCTGCTCGCCCAGTACTTCAGCATGCTCACGGTTGACATCGTTTAAGTACTCGATCAGTTCGTAATTCTTTTCCTTGCCGGTGGTCTTGATCCGGGAGATCAGGTCTGCTTCAACAGCACTTACTTCCTCCTGTACCGGGAAGAGGATGCCGCACTGGTTCTGGCTGTTGTTCTCCTCCGCATTGGTTGCATTGCCGTAGC
>ERZ1023897.234-NODE-234-length-11193-cov-15.229126_pt1 | contig 11193 bp, 8 predicted proteins | sample MGYA00380399_ERZ1023897 | MGnify/ENA primary metagenome ERZ1023897 (study PRJEB33179, sample SAMN07448995) | human gut metagenome | biome: Human-gut; feature: Human associated habitat; material: Faeces | host: Homo sapiens | place: India: Bhopal | collected... | reverse complement strand
ACTATCCCTTCATCTGTTACTTCCTTGGGTGATGATTGCTTCTCTGGTTGCAGGTTTTTGACCTCTATCACCATCCCCTCTTCTGTTACTACTTTGGGCGTTTCGTGCTTCTATGGTTGCAGTGGTTTGACCTCTATCACCATCCCCTCTTCTGTTTCTTTTTTGGGAACGGCTTGTTTCCAGAATTGTATTAATATAGAAACTTATTATTTTAAAGGTGCTCTTCCTGAAATGGTGTTGGGAGGAACGGGTATACCATATACTAGTATCATCAAAGTCCCTACTGAATATCTACAGGATTATAAAAATGCTTTTGGATCCAGTTATAAATATATCTATGCCTGGAATCCTAATGGATCAGGTGATGATACCAAGCCGGTTACTCAATGCGCCACACCATCCATTTCTTATGCATCAGGAGAGTTGAAGTTCGCTAGCGAAACAGCTGGCGCCGAGTATCATTATACAATTACGGATGCTGATATGGCTTCTAATGCTTATAACAAGGAGGGCAAGGTTACTCTTTCTGCAGCCTACAAGATTTCTGTTTATGCTACAGCAGATGGATATAAAGTATCTGATAAGGCGGAGGCTACGCTGTATTGGATTAACGCTAATCTGGATAATGGTACCAACATCAACCAGGTAAGAACACGTGGCGTGGTGGCATCGGCTCATGATGGCATCGTCAGCCTCTCTGGTCTTGACGATGGCGAGGTGGTGAAGTTCTTCGCTGCTGACGGTAAGTATCTCGGCTCTACGGTTGCAGCAAATGGTTCAGCCTCTTATGCTGTATCCGAGTCTTTGGTTATCGCCAAAGTGGGTAAGGATTCTATCAAGATTGCAATGAAATAAGGATTGTGCAGAGCGATGCACCTACCGTAAATTTACTGAGTCCACTTGAAAAAGTCCCGAATCATATTTTTTGTCTTTGTAACTTATTGACAATCAATGGCACGTTTTCGTAAAAATGACTTTTTCAAGTGGACTCTTTACTGAACTTTTGCATGTGGTTCAAGAACAAATATATCTAAGAAATTCACTTTTTATGTGATTTAGTTTTAAAACGAAAGAAAAAATGAGTTTTTCTTAGTATTATTTCAGAAATTCTTTGTAATTCGAGAAAATTGTTATACCTTTGTATTTGAAAGATAAATGAATGTCCCGCCTCTGACGAGTTTTCACTTGTTGGAGACGGGCATTTTTTGTCTATTTATCAACCAAAAACCGATCTTGCATGGGCAATTTTGGTGTAAGGCCTTATGCGGAACGAACACGTCAAAATCGGTATTTATTTAATAAATACTCTATGAAGACTGAAAAAATAATTTTAACAGAAATTAATAACCTGAAAGCGCAGTTGAAAAAAGTAATGACCGAGGCTAGTACCTTGGAGGTGATGATAAGAGAGATGGAATCTTCTCTTTGTGGTGTTGACAATAATAGGGCTTGTGGGAATGAGCCGTTGTTGCCTATGTCTTTGGACTTTCCAGAGATGAGAAACTTGTTGGATAGGCTTTCAGAAGCTGGTATCCTAGGGGCATCCTATGCCTTGAAGAACCAGTCGTGGACTCAGCGTAGCGTGATTGTCGCATTCCTGTCGGGGAAGGTGCAGAGAATGTGCATGTGGAAGCCTTTTGCTGAGTTGTGGCATTGTGATAAAGGTGCTTTGCAGAGTGCCTATCAGAAGCACTGTGATACTAAAGCTGCTATGCTTTATTATAAGAAATTGGAGCGAATTGTAGGGTAATACCAGTTGGTAGCCTACCAGCCGACTACCAAGTAGGAACCAAACATTCTTCCTACCTTTGCCCCCGGAATTCAGAACCGATATGGTCTGGGTTTCGGGGGCTTTTGTGTATAGGCACATCAACCGTTGTGGGAGCGCCCAACTGTTTTAAAAAGGAATTTATAAGATGAAAGCAATGAAACCTTTTTATTTTACTCATCCGCAGTACGGAAAACTGAGGGTGGTGGTGATTGACGGCAAAATCTATTACTGCCTGATGGACGTGAAGAACATCTTTAAGAAGTCGGTACAGAAACTCTATGAGACGATTGCTGACTCGGAGGGGGAACTGAAAAATCTGAACATCGTGATGATGAAGGATATGAAAATCAAGTATAACCTCTTCTTCGAGAACCAGGAAATGGGGAAGGAAGAAGCGGAGGCTGAGAACGTGAATGCGGATATCAACTTCTGCGATGAACAGCTGGTGAAGGACCTCGTAGACAGGCGTGTTGCCGCCGAGAAGATTGCGGCAAAATGGGTGCTAGGGTTCGTCAAGAGCAGAATGAATGATGCCGAGAATGCTTCGCTCTTCGAGGCGAACGGGGTCCAGGAGATTTCGGATAACTCGCTGATTCTGCCTATCAATATAAGCTATGGCTCAGGGTATATCATGATTAATAGCGAAGTGTTCGATTAATAAAAATATGGAGGTAAAATGGAGATAGTACATGTAGTGGCAATTAATCCTTATCGCAAGGGAAATAAGGGGAAAGTTTTTTCTTACAATATCGATACTTATGATAAGGTGATTGAATCGGCTGCCGTTAAAAAGATGATTCAGCAGATTCGGGGTGAATTGCCGATTGACGGAGTGGATTTAAACGATGCGCAGGCGGTGAAGAAGGCGCAGGAGAGGCTGAAGAGCGAACTGCCTTTCTTCTGTCCGCACTACGGCATGTTCAGGAATAATGTGCGCAGACAGGAGAATGCGATGCCGGAAAGCTTTCTCTTCCAGACGATTATCGATGTGGATGATAAGGAGTATGTGGAGAAGGCGATTGAGAAGGCGCGCGAGCTGAACTGCTCTTCGGGGATATGGAACGGCTCGTTGCTGCATCTCTGTTATAGCGCTCGCAAAAAACTGCATATCGGGATTAGAATGCCGATTGGGATGACCATCGAGGAGACGCAGAAGGCGTATTGTGAGGCGCTCGGTGTGCCTTATGATGAGAGCTGCATCACACCTGAGAGAATGATTTTCCTGACGGATAAGGACTCGGAAATCTACCGGTCTAAAATGTGGTGCGCAGTGCTGCCGGAGAGCGAAATACAGGCTCGCAGACAAGCGTTTCTCGACCGTGGGTTGACCGTAGACGGAAGAGGGGATGCAAAAGCTAATAGTTTACAGTTTACAGTTAATAGCAATAGTAAAAATAATGAAAATAATAGACTTTCGGGCAATCGTGGCGATTATGCTGCTCCTGCTGGCACTGCTGTTCAGCCTGCCCAATCTGGTAATAGCAATCATGCTGATGATTCTCATTTCGGGAATCCTGGAGGCAATCGTGGCACTGGTGAACTGGGAGAGGCCAGTGAGAAGAATCTGATAGCTTTTGATCTGTTCGTGCAGTCGGCTGGGCTTGAAGGGATGGCGATTGATACCGTGGGGTCTCGGCACTCTTCGCTGCTCGCTATCATGAGCGCAGGCGCTTCGAGGGTGATGAGCGAGGAGGAACTGATGAAGGTGGTGAGGACGAAAATGCCAAGCTACTATCAGGAGGATGACTGCCATCAGCTGATACATGATTTCTATGCGAAATATGCTGACAGCTGCAAGCCGATGTCGAGGGATGTGATAAGGGTGAATGCGCTGGCGGAAAAACAGGCCAGCCAACAAGTTAATAGTTTACAGTTGAAAGTTAATAGGGCAGATGGTAATCATACAGTTCAAAGTTCAATGTTCCAAGTTCAAAGTAGCGAGGAGGATTATCCCGAACCGCCAGCGATGCCGGAGAAACTGCCGAAACTGGTGGAACTGCTGATATCTCGGACACCGGAGATTTATAAGCCGGCTGTGGCGCACGCTATCTTCCCACCGTTGGCTACGCACCTCTGGCAGACGAGCTTCCGATATATTGATAATGTAGTGCATGAGGCTACATTGTCTACGTGCTTGCTGGCTGGTACGGGTGCTGGTAAATCTTCTGTAAACAAGCCGATTAGCTATATTATGGAGGATATCCGGAAAAGGGATGCGGAGAATCTGAAACGTGAGAAGGAATGGAAGGAGGAGATGACGCGCAAGGGCGCCAACAAGGACAAGCGTAAGCGACCGGACAACCTCGTTATACAGGAGATTGATGCCGATATGACCAATCCGGCATTCGTGATGCGAACCGCTGAGGCGCAGGGACGATTTCTTTACACTTCGCTCAATGAGCTGGATCAGTTTGATGCTCTGAAGGGAACCGGAAACCAGCATTTCCGCATCATGTGTCTTGCCTCAGATAGCGACAACCAGTACGGCCAGACTCGCGTGGGAACTCAGAGTGTTACGGAACGTGTAACCATCCGGTTCAACTGGAACGCATCTACCACTATCCAGAAAGGACAGCGTTACTTCTCAAAAGTTTTGACAGATGGTCCGATAAGCCGCATCAATTTCTGTACCATTCCGGAGCGTGAAATCGGTGATGAAATGCCTGTCTTTGGTGATTACGATGATGCTTACCGAGAGGGGCTGAAGCCTTATATCGAGAATTTGAACAACGCCAGGGGGCTGATTGACTGTCCTGAGGCATTCCAGCTTGCCCTCCGGCTGAAGGATGAGAATGCTGAGTTTTCACGTCTGTCGCAGGATAGGGTTTATGAGAATCTTTCCTTCCGTGCCAACGTCATCGCCTACCTGAAGGCGTGTGTGCTGTATGTGGCGAACGGTTGCAAATGGGAGCCGGAGATTGACGAGTTCATCCGCTGGAGCGAGCGTTACGACCTCTACTGCAAGATGCGTTTCTTTGGTGATGCCATCAAGAGGGCGAACTTTTCGAACGAGAAATCGAGTAAGCGTGGACCGGCAAATCTGTTGCAGCAGTTGCCTGATGTCTTTAATTTTCAGCAGGCAGAATATCTCCGCTCGCAGTTGGGCATGGACAAGAAAGGCACTCCTTCGATGTTGCGTAATTGGGTGAACCGAAACTATATCCGGAAGATTCCGCCTAAGGGTGTAACGGGTGACGTAATCAGTATTCAGTTATTCAGTTTTGAAAAGCTACGTAACCGCAAGGATGGTAAAGAGGTAAAAATATTAGAATCTTAATGGAGTTTGAGTTATGGAAATAGTAGTAAAAAGAATAGCAAAAAAGAAGACTTATACGATAGGTCATCTTTATATTTTGAGCGATAAGGATGTGAAACGTACCTGGCGTTCGGGGGTAAAAATAGGCGACAAGCGTATCTTTGAGCACAGCTTCGATAAGGCGAAGTTGGACAAGGAGCATTACTTCTGTGATACCCTGGAGCCTACGTGGAGAAACCTCCTGGGTATCGAACTGAAACCGGAAGAGGAGGATGGACGGTACAGTAGGGTATCGGGTAAGAAAGCCCGCAAGATACCGGGGCATACGGCGATACCGGAGGGCTCGTATCCTGTGGTTATCTCGAAATCGCCAAGGTTCAAGAAGTGGCTTCCGCTGGTGCAGGGTGTTCCTGATTTTGAGGGCATCCGCATTCATGCCGGTAATTATCCCGATGATACGCAGGGCTGCATTCTGGTAGGTGAAAATAAATTACAGGGTGCCGTCTTTAATTCCCGCATCTGGCTGCACAGGCTCATGAATGCCATTACCGCAACAAGGGAACGGGAGGAGAGCGTTTGGATTACAATCATTTAATGTTGAATGTTGAATGTTGAGTGTTGAATGTTGAGTGTTGAATGTTGAATTTTTAGTGATTAATTTTTAAAAACAAATTATTATGGTAAAGTCAGTTAATACAAATAAAGTAGAAATGGATAAGAAGGTAGCAATTGCTGTCGTGTTTGAAAACCCTGAATTCGGTAAGATTCGTACCTTGACCGATGGGAATGGAGAACCTTTGTTCTGTGCAAAGGATGTCTGTGATGTGCTGGGGTATAAAAGAGCAAGATGCGCTGTAGCTCAGTTAGTTAACCCACTTGACGCTGTAAAACACAGCGTCAAGGTATCGGGAAGCCTGCGTAAGGATGGTACACCCTCAAAACGCCGCCAGCAGATGATCTTCGTCAACGAGAGTGGTTTCTATGCTTTGGTTCTCGGCTCTAAGCTTTCTACTGCCGTGAAGTTCAAGAACTGGGTTACTTCAGATGTGCTGCCACAGATTCGCAAGACGGGTGGTTATATCCCGGTGCAGCAGGGCGAGAGTGATGAGGAGACAATCCGACATGCAGAAGAAATCCTCCGTGCTACGCTCAAGGAGAAGGAGAATCTGCTGAAGAAGCAGCATCTGCAGATTGAACAGCAGAAGAAGCTCATCGGCGAACAGGATACGGAAATCCGCCGCTTGAATGATGTGGTGGATGAGCAGGTGGTTCGCAACGCCAAGAATGGTGAGAACATCATCCAGTTGGAGAATCAGGTGGGTAATCTTCTGCCTAAAGCGCTTTATAGCGATAACGTGCTTGATTCCGTTTCTTGCTTCACCACCACGCAGATAGCGAAGGAACTCGGCATCACAGCCCAGGAGCTGAACCGCTCGCTCTGCGCTCTGCATATCCAGTACTACCAGAGCGGTCAGTATCTTCTTTATGCCGATTACGCCCACATGGGTTTAGCCAAGAGCCGTACCCGCTACAGCACCTTCCTTGACCCGAAGAGCGATGGCAGACAGGAGAAAATGGGCAGAGCCTACACCCATACCTATCTCGTATGGACCGAACGAGGACGAAAGTTCATCCACGACCTTGCCCAGCGATACTGGGAACTGTGTGAAAAGTAAAAAGCCCCCTCAGGTCGGCGATGATGGCCTGGGTGTAGGCTCTTATCTGAGATTCTGACAGATCGCTGATATGCTCGGGAGCGAGGGCGGCGATGTGCTGGCGGCTCTCCATCTCTATCATCGTGGCGATAGGGAGGAGCTTGTGGGCTGTCTTGCCGATGGCTTCTATCGATAACTCGCCTTCTGTTGCCTGCTGGAGGTTCTGGAGATGGGATGACAACTCCTGCTTGACGGTGCTGAGTATCTCGGCTTCTGCCTCCGGATCGCCTTCTGCAAAGGTCAGGAGGGCTGCAAAGCGGGAATTCTTATTGCTTTTCTCTGCCATATTCTCTGCTGCTGATGCAGTATCCCTTGTTTTCTCTGCCATATCCTCTGCTGCTGATGCTGCATCCTCCAAACCGAGGATTTCTTTCAGCTTCTCTGTGCTGAACGGCTTGAAGAGGCAATCGTCGAAACCGGCTTCTTTCAACTCTCTGATGATGCTGGCATCGTGGGCGGTCATTGCTACTACCTTCATGTGGCTGTGGTTGATGTGCTGAATCATCCTGATGCCGTTCATCTCGGGCATTTCGATATCCATCATCATCAGCGCAGGATGCTCGTTGTGGAGCACGGTGAGCGCCTCGGCTACATGCAGACAGGCAAAGACTTGCCAACTGTCGCCTACCAGCTTCTTCAGCATCTCCTGAAGCAGACGGAGCTGCAACGGGTCGTCATCGAGCAGCAGTATCTTGTGGTTTTCGAAATGGGGCTTGACTGGGGTGAGCGGCTTCTGCTCTTCTGCCTCTTCTACTGCAGGAGCGGTGCCTAAGGCAAGCGGAATGGTGACGGTGAAGGTGCTGCCCTTGTCCTTGACGGATTCCAGACGCAGGGTGCCCTGGAGCAGATTGACCAGTTCCTGGGTGATGTTCAGCCCGAGACCGGTGCCCTCGATGCCCTGGGCACTCTTCAGACGGGTGAACGCCTGGAATACCTTCTGGCGCTCTTCGGTGGTCATGCCCTTGCCGGTATCCCTTACCGAGAAGGTGAGGAGGTGCTGGGGGCTGATGGCTGCCTGGATGGTGACGCTGCCCTTATCGGTATACTTGATGGCATTGCTCACCAGGTTGTTGAGTATCTGACGGATACGGAAGGCATCGGCACGGTAGTAGGTCTGCGGACTGCTGATGCCATCGAGCTCCAGATGCAGTTCCAATCCCTTCTCCTGGCTCAGGATCTGCATCTCTCCGGCACACTGGCGGAACATGTCGGCAGGCGAGAAATCAACAGGGTTCAGCTTCATCAGTCCGTTTTCCAACTGGTGATAATCGAGCAGGGCGGCAACGAGCCGGGAGAGATGGGTGGCAGAACCCTTGATGCTGTTGAGACAGGAGATGCCCTGCGGGTTGTCGACATAATCCTTCATCAGGTCGATGAAGCCCGAGATGCTGGCAGCCGGAGCCTTGATGTCGTGGGTGATGGTGAGGAGCAGGCGTTCGCGCTGGTTCATGATGCGCCTGATTTCCTCGTTAGCCTCTTCGAGATTCTCGCGGTAGATGCGTTCCTTCTGCGTATCGCGGTAGATGTAATAGACGAGGATGACGGCGGCTGTGATGGCTACGATGGCAAGCAGACCTATCTGCCAGAGCAGATTCTGGCGCGCCTGCATCGCCTGGTTGATAGCCTGCTGCATCGCCTGACGTTCGCGCTGGTGGATATCGTTGAGCTGCTGGGAGGAGCGCAGGGCGAGGCGGGCATTGGTTATTTGCAGGTCTCTCACCTCGCGGTTGATGGCCTCGTGGTTATCGCGCGTAGACTGCTTCTCCTTGCGGTCAATCTGTTCCAGAATATTGGCTATGTTTCCGGCTAAGTTGACTGGGGTAGAGAGGGTATCGGTGACAGCCTGGTTACTGTCGCGTCTGATGCTGAGCGTTTCGGCATGTTCCTTCTTGAAGGCATCGGCAAGGCGGCGGAAGAAGCCCTTGCGGGTTTTCATTACCTCTACGGTGGTGTTCTTTGCCACATGGGTCTTGGGTGCCTTGGAATGCACGACAACGGAATCTTCGCCACTGTTGAGGCTGTTCATCTTCTCGTGCAGATAGTTGTGGGATGACTTGCCCTGCATGGCGCGGGTAAGCTGCTGCAGATTGGTCTGTTCCTCCTTGAGCAGGTTGGACATGGTGCTGTCGGCTGCCTGTCGCTTTTCGATATAGTCGCGGGTTGCCTGGTTGATAGCGAGCACGGTTGTGGTGTTGCGATATACCAGCCCTATCGCCAGAATCAGTACGATGGCGACGATGATGTAACCCAGGGCTACCTTGAAAGGAACGTTTGTTTGCTGCATCTTCTTATCTTTTAATGTTTTGAGTCTTTTTGCTATTTGCGTGCAAAGTTAATCAAAAATGCGATATAAACCAACGAAAACAGGAGATAAATGCCAAAATCTGGTCATCTATCTCCTGTTTCATTGAAAGCGACGCGTAATTACTATTTTCTGAAGGTGGATTTACTCTGCTACGGTTGAATCCACTGGTGTTGCTGGTGCCTCAGCAGGTGTTGCTGTTGTGTCGGCTGGAGCTACTGTGTCTACTGGTTCTGAACCTGCAACGTTTACCATTCTGTTACCTGCAAATACATTGCTAACTGATACCATTGCTACTGCTGCGATAACTGCAAATACTAACTTTTTCATAATTCTTTTGTTTTTTAATTGTGAATATTATTGTTTATTAATTCTCTTGCTGAAACTCATTTGCGAGTTCGCTAAATAATATCACAATAGGCGTGCCAGAAATTGATGAACTTGGTTAAGTATCTGATAATCAGGACGAATGGTGTTTTATGCCAGAAATGGGGTGTGGGGAAAGTGGGGAAAAGGTGTGGAAAAATTCCCCAATATAGTGTGGAATATATTGGGGAATCTTTTACTCCATGCCGTATTTCTTCATTTTGTTGTAGAGAGTCTTGCGGTCGATGGCAAGCAGTTGGGCAGCCTTGCTCTTGTTGCCGTGGGTGGCTCTCAGGGCAGCGGCGATGCTTTCCTGTTCCGACTGTTCGCTGTGCAGCTGCATATTGATTGGTCGGGCTGGGGAGGTCTGTGCCATCGTCTTCTCCAGTTCCTGGGCACCGATATACTTGCCACGGGTGAGCAGGGTGGCGCGCTTCATCACATTGTTCAGTTCGCGCAGGTTGCCCGGCCAGTCGTATGAGGCAATGATTTCGGAGGCTTTGGCATCCATTCCGAGCACATTCTTGCCCAGTTCCTGGTTGGCGTGCTTGATAAAGAGGTTGGCAAAGAGGAAGATGTCGGCACCTCTGTCCTTGAGGGCAGGCATGTAGATGGTAAACTCGTTGATGCGGTGATAGAGGTCCTCTCTGAACTTGCCTTCGGCTACCGCCTGCGCCAGATTCTCGTTGGTGGCACAGATGAGTCGGATATCCACATCTATCTCCTGCGTGCTGCCCAGCGGACGGATTTTTCTCTCCTGCAAGGCTCTGAGGAGCTGCACCTGTACTTCGTAGTTGAGGTTTCCCATCTCATCGAGGAAAACCGTTCCGCCGTTAGCTATCTCGAAGGCGCCCTTCTTATCCTGTTCGGCTCCGGTAAAGGCACCCTTCTTATATCCGAAGAATTCAGATGCTGCCACCTCCTTAGGAATGGCGCCGCAGTCGATGGCATAGAAAGGCTTGTCCTTGCGCAGACTCTGTTCGTGGATGCTGCGCGCCACATATTCCTTTCCGGTGCCGCTGGCTCCGAGAATGAGCACTGACATCGGGGTTGGGGCAACGAGCGAAACGAACTCGTAGAGCTGTTTGGAAGCCTCGCTTTCTCCTTTTATATATCTAGGCACTTCCGTAGCACCCTGCTGCTCTTCTTGGGACGCATCCTGCATGGCGGCAGATTCCGCACGCTGAGGGGCAGAAACCGCAGAAGCAGCCGACTGGATAGCCTCACAGATTTTCTCTAAGAGGATTTCGGGATGGAAAGGTTTAGCCACGTAATCGGTAGCACCCGATTTCATGGCACATACAGCATTCTGAACCTCTGCATAGCTAGTCATTACGATAAAAGGCAGGTGGGCATCGGACTTTCTGATATGCTGGAGCAATACCAGTCCGTCGTGGTCGGGCAGGCGCAGGTCGGAAAGAACCAGATGGAATGTATCGCCGGCTCCCATCGCTTTGATGGCAGCGCCTACGGATGTTACCCTTTCCACATCGAATCCTTTCTTTTTGAGCCAAGTCTGTATCATTGTTCCGAATGCCAAATCGTCTTCAACAATCAATATCCTCTTCATGATGTTCTGTTTTATCCTCTTCTAAAATATCGTTATATATAACTTTGTGCAAAGGTACGGAAAAGTTATATGGAAAGCTATTTAATTCACATTATTTAGCAATAAAACCGACTAAAATTCTACAAACCCTGTTCTATTATCTTATTTTTAGTGAAAAGAACAATTGTTTTCGGATAAAAGCATGCTAGTTGCTTTATTTTTTGTATCTTTGCA
>ERZ1023897.222-NODE-222-length-12821-cov-9.196616_pt1 | contig 12821 bp, 8 predicted proteins | sample MGYA00380399_ERZ1023897 | MGnify/ENA primary metagenome ERZ1023897 (study PRJEB33179, sample SAMN07448995) | human gut metagenome | biome: Human-gut; feature: Human associated habitat; material: Faeces | host: Homo sapiens | place: India: Bhopal | collected... | reverse complement strand
AGGTCGGAAAACGAAAGTAGGAGAAAAACTACTTCGTTTTCCTCCTACTCGATTTGTTGGCAGTCGTCAGTAGCCCCCTGAGCGACTGTATCTCTCCCTTTAGAAGTTCTATGATTTCGTCCTTTGTCATGGTGCAAAGGTACAAAAAAATATTGAGATATGCAAACGTTTTAGGCTTTAAATTTAAACTATTTTGTTGATAATCAACACTTTATGTTTAACGGTATGATTTCATAGGCGAAGCCTCTTCCTATATCTCATGCTTTTCAGACAAATTCCGCTCATGATGGCAGACAAGGTGTTGTACGGCATTTTGCATAGTTTGTCCTGTGGGTTGAACAGCGGAAGTTCAAAGGTTCATCGCTCTAGTCGCTTCTGGTATAGGATGAAACCATCGCCATCCCATCTCAGCATCTTCACTTGCTGCCTGTTCTTTGAGAAAAAGATGAAGACCGCACCTCCAAGGGGTGGAAGTTCCATTTCTGACTTCACAATCTTGTACAGACCGTTGATGCCAAGGTTCATTCTCACGTAACGTTGACAAACGTAAAACTGGGTGCTCTCTTTCAATCCAAACATAGCAAGTCCTCCTTCTCGTAAAGTTTCATCAATTGCATGACTGACTTGGCACTGCCTTTCTTAATGGTCACCACAGTACCGTTGGGGAATGTGACGTTTATTCCAGAAAGCATGTCCACTTCCTTGGCAGGCTCAAAGGAGGGCTGCAAAGGAAGGAACATGTCGCCAGCGTCTGCTTTTGCCGCTTCATTTTTCTGTTTGCGAGTCTCTGCCTGCGCAACAAGGACCTCTCGCTTGGCCTTATACACTGAGTATCCTTTTTCACACAACCAATTTTGCATTGTGCGGTGATTGATGTGCCGTTCTATCAGAAATGGTTTCAGCTGCGCCTTGGGATGATGGTTTAAATAGATCAAGAAGGAATTCTAAGCCTTCTCGTAACGTTCTTCTGCTACTATCATAACTTTGATTTTTAAAATTATGGTGCAAATGTAAGAACATTTGAAAACAGTTACAAGGTATAAATGCTGAGTCGCTTACTAGCAAAACGCCATAGGGTGAACCTTGGTGAAGGCTGGTGAAGCCTCAAGAAGCAGGGTTCACCCTCGCAGTCCCAGTGTTTATCGGAGTTTCAGGCAAAAAGGTGAAGGGTGAACTCTTTTTCGCAGTATGCTTTACGAAACGATTTTCCTCAGCTGTGTGATGAACGCATTCACGGTCTTGCAACACATAAACTATGATTATCATTTGTAGCTCCTCCGTTGTAAGTCCGTTGTTGCTCCGCTAAAAAGCAGGCAATCTTCTAATAATCAACGAATTGATGTCTAAATAGCGGAGAAGGTGCACTTTCCATGGTGCATATTTTGTGCTTTTGTATGAAAGTACCCAGGATTTTGGACCAATAATTTGTTAATGTAGCAATCCTCTTACTCTCAAATACTCTGTTTCATATATCTTGTATTGTGTTTGTGCTTCTATATAGTTGGAGTGTGCTTGTTGCCATTGGCTCTGTGCATCAAGTAAATCCGTCATAGTAGCAAATTGATTGTCATATTTTTGACGCATAACTCGTAAGTTCTCGTCTGCTTGTTGCTGCCCTACTTGGGCTGTTTCCACCATACGATATCCGTCTGTTAGATTAAGAATGGCTTGTCTCACTTCTATTTGCATACCTCGTTTGTTCTGTTCTAATGATAAGCGGGCATTCTCAACATCAAGTTTGGCTTTCTTGACTTTTTTTAGCTCGGATCCCCAATGGAAAAGGGGGATACTAACAGAGACAGCTACCATAGGTATGTTGTCATGATAGGATTGGCTGAATGGATAATAATTACCATCGGGCCCGATACTCGTACCTTTGACTTTCAAATTATTATAATAGGTATAGCCAAGTGACAACCCTGCTGTAGGAAGATAATTGGCACGAATTATCTTTACCATCTGTTCTTTAGCTTCTACCTGTTTCTCTAGGAGATGAACTTCAGGACGATAGGAAATATCCTCGTCCAAGTCGTGAGGTGTCACGATTGTGAGTATGGTATCCATAGGTATAATCTTAGATTCCAAATCAGCACCGATAGTGTTTATCAATGAGAGACGGCAAAGCTCCTCACCATTTCGGGCTTTTTGTAACTGATAGTTTATCTCATTTTGCTTGGCACTGATTCTGAGAAGATTGTCTTGTGTACTAAGGTCAGCTTGTACGCTTGTCTTCACTTGATGGTAAAGACCTAGCATCTGTTGGGCATACGCCTCCAGCATTTTTACTTTAGACCTGACAGCTATCAACGTGTAATATGCTTTGTCAACATCTGCGATAATTTGCATTTTTGCTTGGCGATACTGTTCTTCTGATACATCTTTTCCAATGCTTGCCAAACGATTTCCTGCCGTGATTTGTCCGCCAGCATAGATGGGCAGGGTAATCGTTAGCCCAGCCAGGTAAGTGCCATGAGTGAGTAATTTCATGCCCATCATGTCGATGTTTTTCATATAGAATCCAGTTAGGGTACCGTCTAGTTTTGGCAGATACCCAGCGAAGGCTATCTGACGCTCAAGTTCGGCTTGACGAATAGCATTGCTCGACGTCTTGAGCGATTCGTTGTGGGCAATCGCCATCTTGCGGCATTCTGCCAAACTGAATGATTGTGCGCAAAGATGTGTACACCCAAAGAGTGTAATGATGATATATGAAATGATGCGATTCATATTGTATGAGGTTTTTGAATGTGGAAAAATACGGAATAGAGAATTGGGAGAAGCACTAGAGTGATGAGGGTGCCGATAGCCAAGCCCGACATGATGCAGATGGCCATGGAACCATACATCGGGTCACCCAGCAACGGAGCCATGCCTAAGATGGTGGTTGCAGATGCCATGATGACAGGGCGCACACGAGATACGGTGGCAGTAACTACGGAAGCGAATGCGGAAAGATGCTCTTCTTGGTGAAGCCGATTGATTTCATCAACCAATACGATGGCATTCTTTACCATCATACCCATCAAGCCCATCAAGCCGATGATGGCCATGAAGGTGAATGGCTGATGAAAAAGAAGCAAGGCTGGAGCGATGCCACAAAGTACAAATGGAATACAGCAGAGTATTAACCCAACTTCTTTCCAGTTACGGAAGAGTAACAGGAGAATGGTCAGGATGATGAGAATGGTCAGGGGCATGTATTTCAAAAGTAAATGGGTGGCTTGCCCCGACAACTTGCCCTCACCAGCCCATTGCAAATGGTATCCTTCTGGCAAGGCAATAGCATTGATGCTGTCTTGTATTTCATGATTTACCATAGCTACGGTTCCTTGGTAAAGGTCGGTGTTAGGATCACATTGTACTTCTATGCACCGTTCACCGTTCACACGGCAGATCATTTGCTCTTCCCAGTTTACAGAGAGCCCATCTGTGGCGTTGGAAAGTGGCGTACTTCGAAAAGTTTCATTTTGTAAATCTTGTATATGGGTAGCTCCAGTCATGACTCCTTTTATAGCGTCAGGATCCATGTTGGCATTGAGCGTTGACCATACTGGGATGTCTTGCAGATTTTGTATTTTCGTTCCATCTTCATTTCTGACAAGCAAATTTACAACTATTGTCTTGTCTCCATCATGCAGCGCACCGACAGGCAATCCATCTGTTGCTGCTGATAAGGCATCAGCAATGTTGCCTCGTTCTATGCCGGCACGGAGAGCGTTCTGGCGAACATAGTTAGCTTGTAGAGATTTACCTTTTGGCCGCCAATTGTTACTTATTGAGTATGCATCGACATGTTGGGCTTTTCGCATGATGCCTTCTGCTTGTTGGCAGAGCTGTCGTAAGACTGCAGGGTCAGGACCAAAGAATCGTACTTCTACAGGATGACTAGTGGCTACAGAGAAGTTGTAGTGTCGAAAGCGAATGTAAGCATCAGGGTATTGCTGACGTAGAGGCTTGCGAATCTCATGAATCAACTCATTTACAGTATTGAAGTCTTTGCAGTCAATGATCAACTCTCCATAACTTTCCCCGCCTGAATTCATTGGGCGTACCAAGCAATAGCGAGCTGGTGCATTACCCATGGTGGCAGACACTCGTTCTACTTTTGGATTTTTAAGTAGATGATCGGTGATTTCCAGCAAATCATGCTTTACTCGGTTGGGAGATGATTGAGCTGGTAATTGATACTCTACGACCACTTGTGCATAGTCAAAGTCTGGAAAGAAGAGATTTTTGACATGCATCATGCCCATGCCGCTGAGTGCTAAGAGGATGATGGCTATGCTAAGTGTGGCAACCTTGTGCTCAATGAGCGTATTGATTATTCGACGGATATACTGATGGATGCGTGAGTTGTAAGGTAGTCTTGTATTGTCAATCTGATTTTTTCTACTCATTCTGACAGGCAACCATTCTTTGGCACAAACGGGCACTTGTACTAAGGCCAATACCCATGAGGCAAGCAAAGAAACGCATAATACCAAGAACATGTCTCTGCAATATTCACCAGCAGAATCTGGTGACATATAGACTGCGATGAAAGTTGATACTGCTATGATAGTTGCGCCCAGCAGTGGCATGGCAGTATTATTGCCAATACGATATAAGTAGGTCTTCGGCCCTAATCCTCGCTGTTTGTCTATGAGTATTCCATCCATAATGACGATGGCATTATCCACAAGCATGCCCATGGCAACAATGAAGGCACCCAATGAGATGCGTTGTAGGGTGCTTCCCAATGTGCTGAGAATAGGAAATGAAACGGCAATGGTAAGTACCAAACCGAAACCAATGATGAGGCCACTGCGAAATCCCATGGTGAACATCAATACTAGAATCACAATCAATACAGATTCTAATAAGTTGACCATAAAGCCATTGATGGCTTTTGTTACTTTATCTGGTTGAAAGAATATTTTCTCAGTCTTCATTCCTACAGGGATGCGAGGCAACACGGTGGCTAGCTTTGCATCTACCGCCTTGCCTACGTTGGGTACGATTACGTTGTCTTGCAAGGCAATGCAGATGGCAAAGGCGGGTTTCCCATTTACGAAGAAGCCATTGGTCTGTGGCTCTTGATAGGTGCGTTTTACTTCTGCGATGTCACCTAGACGCACATTCTTGCCGTTTGTGGTCTTGATGAGTAAGTTGGCAATATCTTCCTCGTCTTCTAGGGCATTGTTAACATGTAGGTTGATACGGTCGTCACCATTGTTGCACTTGCCTGCATTGACTGTTTTGCCAGATTGCCCGAGTTCCATCATCACCTGTGTTGGGATGAGACCATTGGTGGTTAATTTCTCTTTTGACAGTGTGATATTTACGACTTCGGGTCTGCCTCCTACGACATTGATTCGTTTCACTCCTTCTACAGACAAAAGTTCTCGTTGTATAAGTTTGGCATATTTTTCCATTTCAGCATAAGAGTAACCGTTGTCGCATACCAGGGCATAAAACAGTCCATAGACATCCATCATGTCGTCTATGACAATCGGGTCATAACACTCTGATGGTAAGAGAGCTTTGGCATTTTGTACTTTTCTGCGCAATAGGTCGAAGTGTTGTTCTACGTCCTTGACAAGTACTGTCATTTTGAATTCAACAGTAATGGTTGCCATTCCAGGCTGACATTCAGTACGTATCTCTTCGATGTCTGGTAGTGTACGTAGTTGGGTTTCCAACACCTGTGCGGCTTTCAATTCTACTTCATGTGCAGTGGCACCAGGATATACAACCACTACCGATGCTTGTTTTACTGCCACGGCAGGATCTTCCAACTTGGGCATCTGCGCAACCCTCAGTACACCGCCGATGATAAAAGCAATCATCAGACTCCAAAATAAAATGGGTTGGCGCACGAAAAATTCAGTGAGTCGTTGTATCTTGATCATATTAATCCTCCTACATTAGTGTGATTAGCCTTTCTTATGATTTTTACTTTCTCCTTATTTTGCAAGGCGTTTACCCCAGCTTTAACTATCCATTCTTGACCTGAAAGCCCAGACGTTATCACCATATCGCCTTTTTCATTGATACCTGCAGTTGTAACTTCTACCTTGCTGACAGTAGAATCTTTTCTCACTACCCATACATAGCTTTTTCCTTCATTTTCAAAAACGGCATGCATAGGCAAAGCAAAGCCTCCTGCGGCTTTTGAGGATTTAAAGTCTATGGCAACATCGGCATTCATGCCAGAGGTGATTTCTGGATCTTTTCCATCAAAAGCCAATATCATTTTGTAAAGTTGGATATTGTCGGCTTTAGGAACCATGCTAATCAGGCGCAAGGCATGTCTCTTCCCATTGATGGTACAGGAAAAATGCAGGAAGCCTTTTCGCTGTAGATATAAGGAAGCTGGTACATACGCTTCCACTTCAAGCCCTTTGTTGGATAGAATGCTAAATACAGGTGTTCCTGCGTCAACCATTTCCATCTCTTCAAAGTTGACTGTTTCCACAATGCCGCTTGTGGGAGCATAAAGACGGGTGTATTCTACTTTGTTTTGATTGCTTTTCAGGTTTATTCTTACTTGTTCCAAGCCACTGATGGCCTTTTCGTAATCATTCCCGGAGATACTCTTGGCTTTATAAAGTTTTTGAAGTCGTTCTACTTCATGCTCCAATTGGGTGGCTTGTACTTGCGCAGCCTTTACTCCGAGGTTATAGTCCTTATCATCTAGTTGTGCAAGTAATTGTCCTTTTTGGATGTATTGTCCTTCCTTCACGTATATCTTGAGAATTTGTCCAGGTGTTTTAAAGCCTAGATTCATGTCTTGTTGTTCTTTTACAATGCCAGAGAAATGTTCTTGTTGGCTCGTTCCGAGTTGTTGTGGCTGTACAGTCATAACACCAGGAATCATCTTCGAACTTTTGTTTTCAGTGCATCCTATTATCAATAGGGCTACAGCAATTACATAAAAAATTTTTTTCATTTGGTCAAAGATTTGTGTTCTGTTTATTAAGTTGAGTGGAATATATTATTATCCCAAAGAACTGGGATAAAAATAAGTGGGGATGTAAATCCTATGCCTACATCCCCACAATCAACCATAATACCTATTTTAATTCAAAGCGGCTTTGCTTCAAGTCACGACTGTTAGGACCGATCATCACGTCAAAGTTGCCTGGTTCACATACATACTGCAAATCATGGTTGAAGTACTTCAATTGTTCGGCAGTGATATCGAAACAGACCGTCTTGCTTTCTCCTGGCTCCAGTTCTATCTGCTGGAAACCTTTCAGTTCTTTCACGGGACGCGTACTGGTACTGTATTCATCATGGATATACATCTGTACCGTCTCTTTACCCTTGCGAATACCTGTGTTCTTGACGATGACGGATGCTATAATCTTGCCATCTTCCTTCATAGAATTGGCAGATAGCTTCACGTCGCTATATTCGAAGCTAGTATAACTCAATCCATATCCGAATGGGTAGAGAGGAGCGTTTACTACATCTTGATAATTGCTACGGAAGCGAATGTAGTGAGCATCTTCTGGAAGAGAAGGACGCCCTGTATTCTTATGGTTGTAACTCATTGGAAGTTGACCAACAGAACGTGGAAAAGTGGTTGTCAAACGACCACTAGGGTTTACGTCTCCAAATAAGACATCTGCCATTGCAGGTCCTGCTTGTACGCCTAAGAACCATGAGTTAAGAATGGCAGGTACATGCTCTGCCTCCCATGTCAAAATCAACGGACGACCAGTGAATACAACCAAAACTACAGGCTTTCCCGTAGCCAAAAGCGCTTTAAGTAAACGCTGTTGAGGCTCAGGTATAATAGGATTGGCACGTGATGTACCCTCTCCGTTCATATTCAAATTCTCGCCTAAGGCAGCAACAATAACATCTGCGTCTTTGGCAATAGTGAGGGCTTCATTTAGGAGATCAGCTTCGGAACGGGTATGTACCTCCATTTTGTGTCCTTCTCCCAAGGCACCTACAAAGTTATTGCATAACTTCCATTCCAAGAGTTTATCATCCACAAGCCAACTTCCTTCAGCCCAAGAGATGGAGCCTTGGTTACCCATTGCTTCTTTCAGACCTTCATAGAGTGATACCGCTTTTACTTTTTGGGAGCTACCACTCCAACTACCAAGCATATCCCAACTGTTGTTTGCCATAGGACCTATGACGGCAATCTTGCTGTCTTTTTTCAGTGGTAGAAGATTGTTGTCGTTTTTCAGCAAGACCTGACATTCCTGTGCTATTTTCCTGGCTTGATGTACATGTTCGTCAGCTCCTAAAATCTTTGCGGCTCGTTTCGGGTCACAATATTTGTATGGGTCTTCAAAAAGGCCCAACTTATATTTTGCCTCAAGGATTCGGCGACATGCTGTATTGAGGTCATCTTCGCTTACACTACCATCTGCTAATGCCTGTTTTAGATATTTGATGTAGTATTCACTCATCATATCCATGTCGATACCAGCCTTCAAAGCACGTGCTGTGGCAGTTTGTTCATTGCCAATACCATGTTGGGTGGTTTCCATGATACCTGTATAGTCGGTGGTAATAAAACCATCAAATCCCCATTGTTTGCGCAACACATCATTCATTAGGTAATCGTTGCAATGGGCAGGAATGCCTTCAAACTCATTGAAGGAGGCCATGAAACTTCCTGCACCGGCATCACAAGCTGCTTTGTATGGCATCATATATTCGTTGAATGCTCTTTGGCGACTCATGTCAACGGTGTTGTAATCTCTACCTGCTTCTGAAGCACCATAGAGCGCAAAGTGTTTGACGCAAGCCATGATGTTGGTATTCTTGCTCAAGTCGTTATCACCTTGGAAGCCATGAATGTAAGCTTTTGCCATTACACTGCCAAGATATGGATCCTCACCAGCTCCTTCTGCAATGCGCCCCCATCGAGCATCATGACAAATATCTACCATTGGAGCATATGTCCAGCAAACGCCATCACTGGCAGCCTCTTTGGCGGAGATGCGAGCCATGGTTTCTACAATGTTAGGATTCCATGAACTAGATAATGCCAATGGTATAGGAAAAGTTACATCATAACCATGCACTACATCATATCCAAATATCAATGGTATGTGCAAACGACTGTTCTCTACTGCCATCTTTTGCAATTCCTTGATTTGTTTGGCATCCTTGAAACCAAAGAGACCGCCAAGCGCACCTTTTTTAAGATTGTCACGGACTGTAGTTGAATTGTCATTTATCTGTCCTGATACAAACTCGGAACAGATAGTCAGATTTAACTGTCCTATTTTTTCGTCAACGGTCATCTTTCCGAGCAAGTTGCTCACAAAGGCATCCATCTTTGCTTTGTAATCATCTTTGGCAAAACCAGAGCTAACCATCATGGTTGCCAACATAATCATCATGTATTTTTTCATAACTGTTGTTTTTGAATTATTTCTTGTATAATATAGCAGGACCAAGCATTCCTGATTGACGTAGTGGGTCTGTAGAATCGTAGAATTTGCGTGATGTCCAGGTGAGCCGTTTGGCTCCCGGCTGTTCATCACCTATGAGACGATTTACCCAAAGGTTGGTCACTTTTACCTGAATGGTGTTATCTCCTTTATGCAATAGTTTGTCAACTCTGCAACGGAAAGGAGCACGCCACAAAATTCCTGCAGATTGACCGTTGACAATCACCTCAGCCAATTCATTTACTTTACCTAAATCCAAGTAGTATTCTGTCTTTGGTATCCGCTTGAGTTCCAAGTGTTTGGTGTAGGTTGCTGTTCCTGAATAATAGCGAATAGATGTGTCTTTGCTTTCATTCCAAGGCATCAATTGTGTACAATCGATGGTCTTTTGACAACCTAAACCATCAAACTTTATGCTCCATGACGAACTGAGATCTTCGAATGATGTTAGAGGTTCATTTTTGCAGATATATTCATTGGCTTTAGCTTTGTCTGCAAAAACAATGAATCGGGTATCGTATGGTCCTAAATCCAAACTTACTGTCGTCTTGCCATCCTGTATGCGATAAGAAGGATAGGAGATGGAGCAAGTCACCGGATCCCATACCTGAGGTTCCATGCCTGATACTCTCATGGTGACAGTGATGTTTTGTGAGTAGCCATTTCGGGAGTCTATCCAGTAAATGTGATTTCCACCAAGGTCACGGTGTACGTATAAGAGGTCTGCATCTGCATGGGATGAACTTATCTTACAGTCGGCTGCTACTTGCATTCTTTGAAGAACATCTTGTAGTGAGCTTTGTGAGAAGATACACCCCTTGCCATAGTTGGTGACAGCTTGTCCATCCCATAATCGGTTGACGATAGTTGTCCATGTCGCTTCATCATCCATCAATGACGGAGTTGCTACAGGCTTTTTGCCTATCACAAAAGCACCTTGTTGAACAAGTGTTTCTAGTTGCTTTAGCACAGCCAAAGACATTTTTGCCGTATTTCTATCCAGTACGAGTACTTTGTAAGTGGCTCCGGATGTAGTGGTAAGCATACCGTTGTTGACCGACAGATTATGGAGGATAGCATCAGAGTTGATGAAATCGAATGTATATCCATTAGGCATCTTTGGTAGCTGATTGGCAAAGAGCGAAGTAATATTGTTGTCGTCTCCATAATAGTAAAGCACATCAGCAACAAATTTTCCTTGTTGGAGCATATAGCAGCTGCGTGCCAAATAGTCAATCCAAGGCTTGGCTTGCTCAGCCCATGTCTCATGACGATTAAACCAATGCCCGAAAGGGCCTAGTCCAATGCCAGGCTTGTGATCATCAAGTGGCTGGAGTACATTGGAATGAAGCACAAAGCGCGTCAATCCTTGTGCCAATTCCATGTCGGCAGATGGCTTTAATGATGCAGGCGACCATCCCCAGGCGTTGCCTATGGCGGTTAAGGATTCTGCTGCCACAAGTGGCTTGCCATAAAGATGAGCAACGGATGCGCTTTCCTTGACATCTGCTGTAAGTTCTGGGCGACAGTGGGTAAGGCTTGTATCCAGTGGTGTCCAAAAGGCACTCATTGGAATAGCTGCATCTCGTTTTACCTCCATCCCATCAGCCATCATGACTTGTCCACTCTCATGAGATTCTGAGTAGCGTTCCATGCCTCGTTGGCGCAGAATGTCAGTCAAGGTTCCATAGTGGTTGTTGACAATTAAGTCGCCTATGGTCTTGCGAAAATCCCAAAGAAATCGTTCTGATTTGTCTGTGCTTTCAACGATGTATCCCATCAAAGTAGGGAAAAATGCATTCATGTCATATCCACGGAGATGCTTAAACTCTGCTTCCGTCTTGGGAGTCCAGTTTTGGCATTCAGCTTCCCAACTATCCGTAATCATATAGTGTATGCCTTGGTTGCCCATCTTGCCACCTGTGGCATCCTTATACAAATCAAGATAGGTATTGAAGTAACGTCTTACTGCATCAGCATCGAGCTTATCTACTTCTAGACCCGTAGCTTCCAATACGGCGGGGGCATTGACTTTTCCCGTAAGGGAGTAACCGATACGGAATATTTTCCAATGCCCTTTTGTTGGAGGTGTCCAATGGAGAGTTCCATCAGTAGTAACTTGCTTTGTTATGTCTAGAATATTCGATTGCTTAATACTTTGTTTCTGGGTGACTGTTGGAGTAGTGAACGATGTTAACTGTCCAGATGCACTGTAACCAGCTTTTTCGATAAAATGATTTATCATAGGAATCGTGAGTAGGTTGAATTCAGAAATCAATTTTCCTGGTGTCTTGAAATTCTTGACACCAAACATCTTGGCGAAAGGATTCGTCTCCAACTCCTCTTGCGGAATCGGCGTGTCATGGAATAGCAGGCGAAAATAGCGAGCTGTTATCGGTTTGAAAGTCAATGCAGAGACATTTACCTTACCACTGCCTGGCAGTTGGGCGATGTCTGTATAATGGCTTCCGTCTGTGCTGTATTGCAAGGTCACAGTGCTGTAACACCCTTCCACCTGTCGTCCGCCTCCACTTTGCAATACAGAACAAAAGGACTGTGGCTTGTCGAATTCATATTGAATCCAAGTGTCACTTCCGTCTTCCTTGTTGGGAAGCAAGATACCATCAGTGTAATTACCATTGCTGAGTTGGTTAACTGTAAAGTTACCTCCACCACTGGTGGTTATTCGTGGATGAAGTAACTCTAGGGAAATGTAATCATCTGGCATGCGAACAGCCAAGACTTTGATGTCCTCGTAATAATTGGGAATTGCCCATCCGTTTTCAGCTTGTGTCGGCATACCTTGAAAGGCTCCTGAGGTGATAGGTGGCTGGGGTAATTTCCCATTATAGGAAGTTGTTCCCTTGATATCTGTCTCGCTCCAAACTATTTTTTTCATAGATTCTCGGAGTGACACCCAAGGGCCACCACTCTCGCTCCAACCAGGTGAACCTGCTATGCCCATTTCGAAACCCAGGCTATCTGCTTTGGTTATCATATCCTTGTAAAGTAACTTCCATGGAGCTGACATATAGTCAAGTCTGTTTGTCACAATCTGCGGCGTAAATTGATTAGCGTCAAAGTTATGGAATCCACCCAGTCCAATGCGATGCATCCACTCTAAGTCTTTTTGTACGCCATTGGCTGTTATGTTACCATTGAGCCAGTGCCACCAAATGCGAGGACGTGATTCTTGAGGTGGATTGATGAATCCTTCCCACAATTTGTTGTTGCCAGCTTGGGCTGTTTTTGTGGTGGAATGACATCCTGTCAGCGTAAGAAACACTGACAGGATGAACATATTACTAAAGAATTTTTTTTTTCTCATTGCTGTTGAATTGCTTTAAGCGTTTGCTTATTCCATTCTTTTGTTTGCAAGTCGTAATGTCCGAACAATCCTGGATAAGCCATGAT
>ERZ1023897.218-NODE-218-length-13614-cov-41.757725_pt1 | contig 13614 bp, 10 predicted proteins | sample MGYA00380399_ERZ1023897 | MGnify/ENA primary metagenome ERZ1023897 (study PRJEB33179, sample SAMN07448995) | human gut metagenome | biome: Human-gut; feature: Human associated habitat; material: Faeces | host: Homo sapiens | place: India: Bhopal | collected... | reverse complement strand
CATCGAAACAGCGGATGTCCTGACGCTCCAGTTCCTTGGGGCGCAGGTACTTGAAGAGCAGATACAACTCAGTCAGTGAGTTACTGATGGTTGTTCCCGACAGGAATGTCGCTCCCAGATCTCTGCCTGTCCGCTCCTGTATGGTTCGGATGGCAAAGAGCATGTTGAGCGCCTTCTGGCTTCCCTCGCTGTTGCCGAGTCCTGCCACACGGTCATGACGGGTGTTGAACATGAGGTTCTTGAACTGGTGGCTCTCGTCCACAAACAAGTGGTCAATGCCCATCATGCGGAAGTCCACCACATCATCGGTGCGTTGCTCGATGCTGTAGGCTATCTTCTGCAACTTCACCTCCAGATTCTGCTTTCGCTTTTCCAAGCCTTTGAGCATTCCCCGTGACACGTCTTTGCCCTGCGTGCGTATCACCTCCAAGTTTTCCTCCACGGTATCAAGCTCCGCCTGCAATATCTGCCGCTGGAGTTCTGGCGATTGCGGTATCTTCCCGAACTGGTCGTGCGACATGATTACACAGTCATAGTCGTTGTTCTTGATGTTGTTGAAGAAACTGACACGGTTCTTGGTGGAAAAATCCTTCTCCGAGGCATAGAGTATCCTCGCATGGGGATAAGCCGTCTGATAGGTGGCAGCTATCTCCGCGACATTGGCTTTCAGTCCGATAATCATCGGCTTGTGAGCCATACCGAGACGTTTCATCTCATGCGCAGCCATGCACATGATGAGGGTCTTGCCAGTTCCAATGGCTAAGCACAATGCGCCTTTCTTCCCTTTATGGAAGCAGGTTTCAATGTACTCGCCGCCGAACCGTACGTACTCGTCTCCAAGTATACGGCTCTCCGTGGTTATTGTCAGTCTATTTATTTCCATGAATTTTGTTATAACATTTCTCGCAAACTGCGATTGTTTTTCTTTGTCGGGCAATCATGAGTTTCTCCCATGCTTCTTTGCCTTTCAAATCTTTGAGCTTGCGGACGTGTATCATTTTCAGATTGTCCTCAGCTCCACAATATTCACATTTATGGGCTTTCAAGCGAGCCATAAGGCTTGTACTCTCCATTCCATAGTAATTGGGCATAATGTGTGCATTGTCAATGCGCGCTTCCTTGTTCAACCTAAATCCACCATGATATAAGGTACGTTCTAACCATTCACCTTTTTTGTTTTGGTATCTTACCGTGAAAATCTTGTCCTTACAATACTTGTTGGCAATCTTTCTTACGGTAGATTCGTACTTTGACGAGAATGTCTTGTACATACTCTCTTTCATGATTCCATAGAAACTGTTGAGAATGTTGACATTGTTAGCAATACAATAGTAGTTGTAGATACCTCTGATTTCTGAATTGTAACGGTTCAGAATTTCAAGGTCGTCATTACTACGAAGATAGGGACGAGAAGTTGACTCCCATACTTCCTTGCCATCTTTGATTACAATGCGCATGGCATCGTAGTCCAGCAGTTTCTTTCTCATTGCCTCAAATGGCAACAATAAGACAACCTTATGGTCAAGGGAGCGAATCGGAATCCCTCTGTAATCCTTTTTCGTTTTGTTTGTACTGCGGACAGTGACTTCAAATCCAAGAAATTTTGCTGTATCATGAGCATTTGTGATAAGTGTCTTCTCGTCTGAAAGTTGAAGTTTCAGCTGTTCCTGCAAGAAGTTTTTAATATCTTCTTTTGCATTTTGGCAATCAGCCTTGCTTCCAATAACACAAATCAGAAAATCGTCTGCATACCGTACGTATTTCATCCTCTTGAAGTTTTCATCCATGTCAAGAGTTGCAGGAAGTCGTTGCATTTCACGATGCAGGGATGCTATCTCTGAACGTAAAACACCTTTCTTCTGCTCGTCCTGTTCATTCTTCAGTTTCTTTACTCGTTTGTCTTTACGATTGGCAACCCTCTTGTATTCAGGGTTGCGTTGCCGTGCTTTACCCTTGTTAAATGTCTCGATATATCTCAACATGAATTTGTCGAGCTTGTCCAAATAGACATTCGCCAAGATAGGACTGATGATACCGCCTTGTGGAGTGCCGATATAGGAGTTTTTGTATTCCCACTGTTCCAAGTAACCCGCTTTCAAGAATTTTCGTATCAGTCGCAAAAACCTCTCATCGTGGATGCGTTCACTAAGAATGCTTATGAGAACATCATGGTTGATGTTGTCAAAGAATCCCTTGATGTCACCCTCTATGAACCATCTTGTTCCCGAACCTCCCTTTTGCAAGGAAGCCATAGCAGTATGACACCCTCTGTGTGGTCTAAAACCATGCGAGCAATCCTCAAAGTGTCCCTCGTAAATTGCTTCGAGTATCATTCTTACTACTTCTTGAACGAGCTTGTCCTTGAAAGAAGGGATACCCAACGGACGAAGTTTTCCATTCTTTTTGGGTATGTATATTCTTCTTGCAGGACAAGGACGATAGCTTTCATCCTTTAGTTGTTCTATGAGGTCACGGATGCGCTTTATGCTTGTTCCGTCTATTGTCTGTCCGTCAGTTCCTTTTGTGCAGTTGCCTGGATTTCGGGACAACCGCTGATAGGCTTCTGCAAACAGATTCTCATTGAACAACAGTCTGTAAAGTCTTTCAAACTTGTAGCTTAGGTCTTGGCTATGCCCAGCCAGACTGTTTAATACATTTTCTGAATTTCTCATAATGTCTCACACATCATTCTTTTAACATATTAAAAATAACACACTGTCTCCCTTCGCCATGTACAAGGCTTTCCCTTGCTCGGACTACTACGGAGACTCTGTTACCTTGCCGAATTTTCAAAGAACCCACTTCCTATAGCCATTTGTTGGCACTTCGGTTTAGGTAATCCCCATTTAAGCAATACTGTAACTATTGGCTTGATGAATTGTCGGATGCGATTTTCGTCCTTTTCCGCTTATTGCGGCTGACCTGCAATCGGTTTTCTGCTCTCGCACTCGAAGTCGGAAAGTGGAAGTATTGCAGACAGACCTTTATAACTATCTTAGGTCTGTGTTTACCAACTAACGTCTTGGACTGTCGTTCAAACAGTATAGTCTTCATCCTCGTATTCATCGTTTCATCTTGACATTCAGTAGCGGCATGATAGTTAGCCGACTTATGCCGTTTCCAACATGCTACACTCCCCACCGCTTTTCAGCTAAGTGGATAAGTTGGCTGATGACCAGCGTAGAAAACCCTTGCTGGGTAGGTTGCCTAACCTACATTTACAGTATGCCCTTATGGGCGCAGCACCTCATGGTCACATATCCCGCCACCGTTCTGCAAAAGCATCCATACACAGTCCTTCTGACTTGGGTACACACTCTTGACACCATACTTTCCGCCAAGGGCTTTCAGATCCAAGCCGGGGAAGGTCTGGTGAGAACCGTCATACTTCGGACGCACGAAGCAGTTGAACTTCCGGTTGTACATTGTGGTCAAGCGTTCCTTAAAGGAGTCAGACTGCTCCTCCAGCCATTCAGTGAACCCGTTTCGGATTTCGTCAATCTTGGCATTGGCAAGCTGTATGCCCTCGCTGTCACGCACCTTGATGTCGTTGCCGTGTTCATCCTCACCGATGCTCTTCATCATGTCGGGACAAGTGTTGTGCAGGGCATGTTTCAGAAGACTCATGCCGTCATAGTGGCGGTAATATCCCTTCACCATATACTCATCCGTGATGGCCATGGTCTTCATACTGCATTTTGCCGAATATTCGTCCATGCTGTCGGAATAGACGATGCTGACCTGTGTATTGAAGAGGTGGCTCATGTAAGCGGAATACACACCTGTAGGTATCCAACGCTCACCGAAGTTGAAGTCCAGGTCCTCAAAGGCTATCGGTTCGGGAATGCTTGCCTTCAAGGCTTCCAACGACTCCATCACGATTGCATGGTCGGGATTTTCCTTCAGCCATTCTTCTATACGCTCCGCTTTCTCTATGACATTGCCAGCAATGAAGCGGTCGGCTATCTCGTAGCCGTCTATGAGCGGATTGTAATAGATGCGCCCTTTAAGCGCTTCCGTCAGTTCCTGTTCCGGCATATCCGATAATTCTGTCATATACGGCAAGTCGATACGGCCGAACTTGTTGAGCGAGGCGGTGAGCGCTTCCTCTGGAGAATCCACATGACTGACCTCATCAAGCGAAAAAGAGACCGGGTGATCGAAGATGTCTGACTTTGTGAACTGTCCGTTTTCCACCCGTTCCAACGACAGCATGTCGCGCCCTGAGGCATCCATAAGGATGAACTTCACGTTCTGCTTGGCATTGAGGTTGCCGAAGCGGATGAAGAAAGCGTCATAATAGACATTCAGACTCTCACGCATCTGCTTGTTTTCCGTCTGTTCTTCCGCTTCATAGGTGTAAAGTTTCTGATAGGCATCACGGAGGGCGATATACAGGACAGCCTTTTCTTTCTGCTCCATATTCAGATCCAACGGCATGAAGGTAGCACCATACTTGGTAAGGTCTTTCAATACACCGATGTTTTTGGCAGAGTCGAGCACCATAGAACCCTCACGATGAAAACTATCCAGTTTCTCATCAAATGGACGGGGCTTCATAGCATCCTCTTTCTTCTTTGCCAGCTCTTCCCGCTTTCTTTCTTGCTCTTTTTGTTGTCCCCGCTCATGATTTGTTTCTTTCAATGTGCTCTGAGTCTTGGAATCTTCTTTTGGCTCATTCCCTTTCGACTGTCCATGCCCGATTTGAACTTTGAGAACTTCTATCGGTTCCATCGGCGGCTTGAACTTCGGATCAAGCGTATCTTCAACGCCCAGAGCCTTGAGTTGTTCCTGACGGTGCAGTTCCGCCTTTTGGCGCAGCAGCACCCTGTCTTCGGGAGCCATGGTCATCATCATCTCGTAAAAGCCGTTGATTGGCGGATTCTCTTCCCAAGAGATGCTTGCGTATGGTTCATCACCAGGCAGGATTGGTTTTGTCTCCTGTGTTGTTTCCTGCTCTTTTGCATCTGTCAACGAAGGCTTTTCTTCTTTTTCCACAGGCTTTGTCACAACTTCAAAAGTCGGATTGACGCTTTTTACCAACGGACTTGCTTTCTTCCTTGACACTTTCTTGGCGGCAGCACCCACTGTTACCTCTGCTTTCTTCTTCGTTGAATGTACAGCCTGACGGTTTTCTTCTTCCATTCCCCAAAGGTCAAACAGAGTCATTTGGACTGGTGGCTGCTGATGATTGGACTTTTGGGATAGCTCAGCATCATCAGTAGGCTTTTCCTGCTTTTGCAAGGATACTACCGTATCGTTCTGCTTTACCTCAATGGAAGGCTTTATCTTCTCTGTTTCTTCTATCTTTTCTGTTTCTTCAACCTCCTTAACTTCCTCAGCCTTGGTTTCCTCTATCCCCAAGTATCGGTTCAAATTGAGGTTCTTCTTAAAGTCTTCATGGAGCATCTTTCGCAAATCCTCTGCAATGCCTTCCACACCATCCTCATGCGTGTATATCATTGCAGGTTTGCCGAACGGGTCAGTATCCAACTTTGCCGTTGTATGGATAATGCGTTCCGGATGCTCAAGAAAGTAGTTGTTTGTCGGAATGCGGTTCTCGTCATTATAGACAGTGTCAAGCAGGTTGTCGTCTCCTCGCAGCGACTCCTTTTGGCTGTTTTTCTGGAGAATGATGAGGTCACTGCCCACTTCCGTATTGGCATTTTCCGTGAACAGGTTGTTGGGAAGACGAATCGCTGACACGAGATCAGCATGATAGAGCATCATAAAACGCGCGGCACTGTTGTTTTTGGCATTCAATACGCCTTGTGAGGTGATGAAGGCAACTAACCCGCCGTCCCTTACCGTATCAAGAGCCTTGACAAAGAAGTAGTTGTGTATGCGTCTGGTGACAAGTGCACTCATGCCTTTCATGGCTGTATAAGACGGATCAAATACGGCAACATCGCCAAAGGGAATATTTGAAATGGCGAGGTCGAAGTAGTCATTGAAAGGCTTTTCTATCTTCTCGAATCCCTCTATGCGCACTTTCTGCTCCGGGTGCAGATGGCGGAGTATCTTTCCCGTAAGCAGGTCTTTTTCAAATGCCATAATGTCTGCCTTGGGATTGTTATCCAAGACGGAATCGACAAAGGCACCGATGCCTGCCGAGGGTTCAAGTACCTTTTCGGGGATAATCTGATGCTCTTTCAACACATCCATCAGAGCCTCCGTAACGGCTGACGGCGTGTAGAATGCCGTAAGGACGGACTGTTTCAGACTGTCCATCAACTGTTTGTACTCGCTTTCATTCTTGCTGTTTTCACGGATAAGTCTATGCAGCTCCACGGTTGGAGCAAACAATTCAAGGTCTGACTTTGCCCAATGGACGGCATCCGCCAGTTCCCTGGCAGGGTTCAGGATGCACTTCAATCCACCGAATCCGCAATAACGCTCCAGAAGGAGACGCTCACGGGCGGTCGGCGTGCGCTGTTCCCTGTCAAGGATGAATGCTGTCTCTATCGCCTTGATGTTGTCGTTCAGACGTTGTTTTCTATTGTACGCCATTTGACTCTATGAAAAGGGCTACGGCTCCCGTCAACTCTGTGTAGAGCTGGTCGTAGTCCGGTGACTGGGCAAAATCGTCATCGGTGAGGTCGTAAATGGAATACACGTTGTCAACCAAAGGCAGGAGGTTCTTGACAAACGCTTCCTGGTCTTCTACTGCTACCTCCAGGGGAAACTCACTGTCAACAACATCATACAGGATGCTGTACTTGGAAAAGCGGAGACCTTTCAGCAATGCTGACATGGCAAGCTCTTGTGCCGCATCGGCAAAGAGGGCATCACGCCGTGCCTGCTCATATACTTCTGCGGCATGGTCTGCACGTTCGCGGATAAAGTCCGCATCGCTGGCTTGTGGAAAACGGTTCTCTCTGAGGTGGTGCAAGAGGTACAGTCCGTAATAGGACAGCTCTGTCTGTGCCTGTTTCTTTCTGTTCATTTGTCTGTTGAATGGATTAAGTGGTGAATAATAAACCGTGGATGGCGGTTGGTGTTTGTGTGAAAGCAAGAAAAAGGCACTCGGTATCCCTCCGAGTGCCGCCACTTAATCCACAGTAAATAAAAGCATCCTGAATAAAGACACCATTTATGAACCATGTTTCGGTGGCAAAGGTACAAACTATTTCTTGTATCTCTTCACATTTCCTCGCTTTTCTGCTGTTTTGCGCTCTGCAAAGACGAATTTCGTGTTGAAATTCTCGTCAAAGGCAATGGCTGCGGAGAACGATTTGCCTTGCTTGCTGGTGAAACCATTGAGCGTTCTGGTCTTGCCCTTGGTGAGCAAGTCGGTGATGTCGGCATCAGTGAGCAACTTTCCTGCTACCTGCTTGAACACTGGCATACCGCACTCCTTGTTGCTGCATCTTACTACCTTTCCGAAGAACTGCATGGTACCTTGCTTGCATTTAGGACACTGGCAGCCGGAATCCTTGTGGCTGAAAAGTCTGTCACAACCTAACAATTCCGCAGTGATTTCACGGGTATAACCTTCGATACTATGGGTGAACCCGTCTGCACTTGCTTCACCTCGTTCAATCTTGGCAAGTTCTGCCTCCCATTTGCCCGTCATCTCCACATTGGCAATCGCCATGTTCTTCACCACGGAATGCAGGGCGAGTCCTTTTTCCGTCGGCACAAGTTTCTTCTGCTGGCGCACCATATACTCTCGTTTGAGCAGGGTTTCGATGATGGCGGCACGTGTGGCAGGTGTGCCAATACCGCTGTCCTTCATTGCCTGGCGCATCGTATCATCTTCTATCTCTTTGCCTGCGGTCTCCATTGCTGCAAGCAATGTGGATTCCGTATGCAATGGCTTCGGTTTGGTCTTGCCCTCCGTGATGGTGCAGCCAGAAAGAGTGACATGCTGTCCTTCTTGCCAGTTGGGAATGACTTGCTCCTTGACCTCATTGTCTGTTGCGTCTGCATCCTTGTCCTGCCTGTTGTTCTTTTCCTTGAGCGACAACGCTCGCCAGCCAGTCTGTCGGATGATGGAGCCACTGATGCCAAACTCAACTTCATGATCCACTTGCGCCGATACTGATGTGATGTCCTTGATGCAGTCTGCCGAGAACGCTTCAATCATCCGGCACAATATCATGTCATAAACGATCTTCTCGTCCTTGAAAAGACCAATGGCTGCATTTTCTGTGATGAGCAGGGCATGGTGATCGGTCACCTTGGCGGCATTCACGCAGTTCTTGCTGTAGTCCTCACTGCCAGGCAAGAGTTTCACTTTCTCTCCATATTCCGAATGATTCTCCAGATTCTTAAAGAGTTTGGGGAGGGTGGCAAATACATCATCCGAAATATAGCGGCTTGATGTTCTTGGATAGGTGATGAACTTTGCCTCGTAGAGTTTCTGGGCGATGGAGAGTGTATGCTCTGCCGTGAAGCCATGCTGGGAGTTGGCTTCTTTCTGCAAGGTGGTGAGGTCGTAAAGGAGCGGTGCCTTCTCCACCTTTCGCTTGGTTGCGACCTTTGTGATGATGACAGAACCTGTTTCTTTCACCTTATTATATATGTCGGTTGCGGTAGCTTTGTCTGTCCAGCGGTTGGCAGATGTGAACTTCAGTATATTGCCACTGTCTGCATCAACCACACCGAAGTGTACCTGCCAGAACGGTTTCGACTCGAAACGCTTGTGTTCCCAATAGCGTTCGCACACCATGCCAAGGGTCGGGGTCTGCACACGACCTACGGAATAGGTGCCACGTCCTGCGGCTATCGTCAGGGCTTGTGTGCCGTTGATGCCGACGAGCCAGTCAGCTTCGCTTCTTGCCTTGGCTGCATGATAGAGATTGTCATACTCCTTGCCGTCCCTGAGGTTCAGAAGTCCCTCACGGATGGCGGTGTCCGTAAGCGAACTGATCCAGAGACGGTCGAAAGGTTTCCTGCAACCGAGATACGCATAGAGGTATCGGAAAATCAACTCTCCCTCACGTCCGGCATCGGTTGCTACGATAATGCGCTCACTGCTGTCAAACAGCTTGCCGATAATTTTAATCTGGGCAAGCACACCTGCATCTGGTTTGTAGCCGTTCTCTGTCTTGACTTGTCGGGGAACAAGAACGAACGGGTCGGGAATCACAGGCAGATTCTCTGCATGGAATCCCTTCATGCCGTAGGTTTCCGGCATGGCAGGCTGCACTAAATGTCCGAATGCCCATGTCACATAATAGCCATTGCCCTGCATATAGCCTTCCTCACGCTTGTCAGCTCCTACAATGTGGGCGATTTCCTTGGCTACGCTTGGTTTCTCTGCGATGATTGTCTTCATTGTCTGTTGTTTTTGTGACATCCGCAACCGTGGGATAGACGGTCGCAGATGTCGGTTGTTATGATGGATGATTAACTCTGTGGATCAAGTGGCGGCAACTACATCTTCACGCTTCTTGCCTTTCTCTTTGGCTTCTGTTCCTCGGCGTTCTGTTCCTTCTGCTGCTTTTCGTTCTTTGGCGCAGACTGTCCCGGACTCAGCGGATCCTTGGTGTGCTTGGTCGCCTCATGGGTCTTGCCCTGCTCGTTGACGGCGACTTGTACCTTGTTCTCGTTGGTCGGAATCTGTTCCTTTGCCTGTTTGAGGTCTGGATTGTTGCGGTAGGAACGTGGCTGCATCTTGTCGAAATCGAACTTTACGTAGGCGGTATAGGTACCGCTGCCGTTCTTGTTGGGCACTTCCTTGATCTCGATGGTCTTGCCTGCCACATAGTCGTCCTTCTGCTGCTCGGTCAGTTCCTTCTTGAAATAGGTGTTGAGTCGGCGGATGGTTCCGTCCTCATTGAGCCAGTGGTTGGGATCTTGCTGCTTCTTCTGACCGCCCGCATCACCTTCTGCCTTCTGCTCCTGCTTGTCAGCGGTCTGCTTCTTGTCTCCATTTTGTTTCTGACCTTGCGCCTGTCTTGTGCTGCCAGGCACGAACTCCACGCCACGCTGTTCCACATTCACCTGCAACAGCGGTGTAAACTTGCGCCCGTTGGCAAGCTCAATCTCCTTGCGAAGCGGAATACCTGAGTAGAGCACTCTCTTGTCGTCCTTGGTAATAGGTGTCTTGCCGATGGTATCGGGTATGCGCACCTTGTTGGTAGGGATGTCAACAATCTCATTGGTGAGACGGTCGATACTGATGAAATGAGGACGCAGCTCACCTGTATTCTTGTCGGGGAAATCCACAACCTTTCCGAGGTTACCGTTCTGCAACAGGTTCTTCTTGTCCTCTGGAGTGAAGGTATAGCCTTTGTAAGCGACATCGAGTTTTGGCTCGTTGCGCACGAAATGCGGCACGAGTTGCAACTGGTCGTTATCGTCCTTGCGGAATGACAGACGGGCCTGTATCTCTATCTGTTCACCGCCGAAAGTCGGCTTCACAATCACAAGCCCCGTCTTGCCGTAGTTGAGCAGGGCTTTCATATCCTTCTCATTCATACTGTTGAAGTCTATGCCATATTTGGCACCAAGTTCCTGCAGGTTCACATCGTTACCACTGATGAGGTTCTGCTTTACACCCGGAGCGGTCTGTGCCTGCTGTTCGGTTGCGGTCTGTTCTGGTTTCTGTTCCATGTCGTTCTCTTTTTCGTTGGTTTGTTCAGATGATACATTCTCTTTTTCTGTGTTAGCTTGCGTCTTGGACGCATCGTCCGATGATGCGGTTTCTTTCGCCTGACCTTCCGATTGCTTTGCCTCTTTCTCATAATTGGAGGTGTCAACCTTGTGGGCGGAAAGAATCTCCTTGTTAGCCTCCGGATCTTTCAGTAACTCCTTCATCACGCCAAGCAGGTTTTCCACCTGGTCTGCCGCTATGCGGTAGAATCCGAATCGGCTTGGCTCCTTGCACTGGCGGTAGAAGTTTCTAAAGAAACTGTCCATCAAGTCGCTGTTGCGGTCAAAACACAGGAAGTCGGGCGTGTTCTCCGCCTTGGCGGGCGCTCGCTTCGGGGTGCCGTCTCTGCTGAGTCCGGCGACGACACTGATCTCGCCCGTCTTTTCGTCACGGACTACCAGCACGTCCTGTTCATCACTCTTTTTCTTTTGTACCATAATTGTAAATGTTTAATGGTGAATACTGTTGTTATTTGAATTTCTGATGAATGCGAGTCAAGTAATGCTCCACATTCTCTTTCTTGAATTCTTTGACATTATTCTCAACAAACTGCATCACATCCTCTTCCGTGTAGTAGGTCTTCTGCCCCAAACGCTTGTATGGAAGCACTCCCAGACTGCGATAGCGTTGAAGGGAACGAGGGGAGATTTGAAATAAGAGGCAGAGGTCTTGGTTGTCAAGCAATTTTTCATTGATGGCAGAACTTCCTTTTTGCTCCGTCTCTCGTTCGTGTCTCAACATCAGCATGTCATAGATGCCGTCTATCTTTTTGTGTAGGTCATGGAGATATAGCTCCAGTTTTCTCAATGTTCCATCTTCCATGCTCATGTTTCCTTTGCTATTGTTCGTTCCTCAACCATTCTTTCAATGGCTTCAACTTGGTATCGGCATTGATTGCCAATTTTAATAAAATCAATGCGGTTCTCTGAGCGCATTCGCTGCAAGGTGCGCTTGCTCACACCAAGCATCTTAGCTGCATCGTCATTGGTCAACATCGGCTTCAATCCCTTGCCCGTCAAGTTCTCTTGAAATGCCATTTTTGCCAATCGCACGTACTGGACTATTTCTGTCAACTGTTCTGTCAGCTTTTTGAAGGCTGCACTTTCCATTGTTATTACTTCCATTCTAATTCCGTTTGAAATGTTATATAATTCGTTGTTTTTATTTCTCGGCGGCAAAATTAACCATTTGCGAAATACCCGTTTAACAACTCATTAATGACCCACGTATAATTTTCTTGATTTTTCTTGCCAAGCGGTCGGCAAACCCCAGAAAAGCACTGCCACAGTTATTCATTTTCATTGTTTTTCTACATACACACATTAACTTTGCACCCGAATTTGTTGAACCAATAAAACAGAGAATATGGAAGTAGTAACAATGGAAAAGAAGGCATTCGACTTGATGATGGCAAGATACGATGCCTTGGTAAAGAAAGTGGAGTTGTTGAAGCATAAGGCTAACGGCAAGCGTCTGAACAAATGGCTTACAGGTCATGAGGTCTGTCAGCAACTTCGCATCAGCCAGCGCACCTTACAAAAACTTCGTGACCGCCGTTTCTTGGGGTATACCCTGATAGGTCGCCAATTCTATTACTGCCCCGAAGAGGTCAAAGCCATCGTTCCGCTTATCGCCAGAATCAAATCGGTATAGCATAAAACCAAACTCGCCCAAGGCAAAGCCGAAAACTTCACCCTGGGCGAGCCAACACATTTTATATTCACCACTTAATCCAAATTGTAAACAATGAACATGAACCAACTTCTTACGCATGAGAGCAAGTCGATAGACACCGCCATGCAATCCTTGAAGAAAGCCAACAACTGGCTATCCTCATTCATCGAGTCCTACAGCCCACCTTTGGACGGGGAGCGATACCTCACCGACAAGGAACTCTCCGAGCTCCTGAAGCTTAGTCGCCGTACCTTGCAGGAATATCGCAAACAAGGCATCTTGCCCTACATTATATTATGTGGCAAAACCCTCTATCCGGAATCCGAGATACAAGCACTTCTCACTGGTAATTACCGCAAGCCGATAATCGACGGCACTGTTTCACAAGGGGAGGGTACTGCTTCATAATAGCGAAACAAAAATAGCGTACAGGGTACAACGACAAAAATCGTTTCCTCTGTACGCTATTATATTATAAAGGTGTAGGAATCTTATTAAAAGATGAGAGATTCTAACTTGCACCTCTTGGCATCGTTCCGTTCATCACAATAATCATCGGATACTCGTGTTTTACTTGCTCTGCTTGGCGATCCTTGCGGTTCACAACCTTACTGATAAACCATTGTCTGAACAACAAGGCTTGGTATGTATCCATTTGAAGTGCTATGGCGATAATCACTTCCATATCATAGACATTCGCAGAATATCCATTTTCAAGTTTGATGTATTGAGAATGCTGGAAATCTTTCAGCACACTTTGTTTCCAAATGCGCTTGATGGTATTCTTCACTGCTGTCCCTGTTACATTCAACAGTTCGGCAATCTCCCAAACTGTCATCCACACCTCACCATGATGTGGGGCGTAGATGACCATATCTTCTTGTATTGTTATCACTTGTCGTTTCATACTCTGCCATTTATAGTGTTAGTATTATCGTTGCAAACATTTCCAAACGTGAATTCCTCAATGTTATTTATTTGCTGAGACAACTTTTCCACGTCTTTGCTCAATTTCTCCTTGGTAATCTTGGCATACACCTGGGTTGTCTTTATGTCCTTGTGACCAAGCATTGAACTCACGGTTTCTATTGGAACTCCGTTGGAGAGGCAAACCGAGGTTGCGAACGAATGACGGCTCATGTGCCAGGACAGCGGCTTGGTGATGCCGCATTTCTTGCCCAGTCTTTTGAGCGAATCCATACAACTTTGGTAGTTGGGTACTGGAAACACCCTGCCGTCTTCACACAATCCACGGTATTTTTCCATAATTTGCTTGGGATAATCAAGCAACTTGATGTTGGCTTCCGTTCCTGTCTTCTGTCGATGGATAACGATCC
>ERZ1023897.217-NODE-217-length-13639-cov-20.037839_pt1 | contig 13639 bp, 16 predicted proteins | sample MGYA00380399_ERZ1023897 | MGnify/ENA primary metagenome ERZ1023897 (study PRJEB33179, sample SAMN07448995) | human gut metagenome | biome: Human-gut; feature: Human associated habitat; material: Faeces | host: Homo sapiens | place: India: Bhopal | collected... | reverse complement strand
ATCACCATATAATCAAGGGTCTATACGCCACCTTTTCATCGTGGCATATAGACCATTCAACACTCAACATTCAACATTCAACAATCTCTTACTTTTTCATAAACTTTTCACTGAAATCTCTTGCGGGTTTGAAAATAAAGTCGTAACTTTGCGGCATGGATTTTTAATACAGATGATTATGAAGCAGGTAGAAGAAAGATATATCAGCTTGCTGACCGACTTCGGTTTCAAGCGAATTTTTGGAACAGCAATGAACAAGGATTTGCTCATTTGCTTCCTCAACAGCTTGTTTAATGGCAGACAGGTTGTGAAGGACGTGTCGTATCTGAATCCGGAGCATGTGGGAGATGTCTATACCGACCGCAGAGCCATCTTCGATGTATATTGCGAGGGCGAAAACGGCGAGAAGTTCATCGTAGAAATGCAGAATGCCTACCAGACGTATTTCAAGGATCGCGCCCTTTTCTACTCAACCTTCCCTATCCGTGAACAGGCACCAAAGGGGAGTGACTGGGATTTCAAACTCAATCATATCTATACCGTTGCCCTGCTCAACTTCAGCATGAACGAGGACGCATTCGACAAGGAGAAAATCCGCCATCATGTGCAGTTGTGCGACACTGCTACCCACAAAGTATTTTACGACAAACTCGAATATATCTATGTAGAGATTTCCAAGTTCAACAAACCCCTGGAAGAACTGGATACGCTCTACGAGAAGTGGCTCTATGCACTGAAGAACCTCTATAAGCTTACCCAGCGCCCTAAAGAACTGTGCGATAAAGTCTTCGACCGTCTCTTTGAGGAAGCCGAGATAGCCAAGTTTACTCCTCAGGAAATGAGGGAGTACGAGACCAGCAAGATGGCATATCGCGACATCAAGAATTCCGTAGACACTGCTAAGCGTGAAGGTATAGCTGAGGGTAAGGAAATTGGTATGAAGGAAGGTATGGAGAAAGGTAGAGAAGAAGGCAGAGCTGAAGGCATGAACCTGCGAAGCCTTGAGATTGCCAGAAAGATGCTGGCAAAGGGTATGGATGAAGCGTCTATCATGGATATGACGGGGCTGACGGCAGAGGAGATAAAGCTGCTGAAAGCGGAGATGTAGATTACGAATATCACCATATAATCAAGGGTCTATACGCCACCTTTTCATCGTGGCATATAGACCCTTGTCGTTTTCCCATGAAGTACGGTAAAAGTCACAGTATTAAGTACTTATACCACATTCTTTTCTTGTTCAGCAGCAAACGCCAGCATATAACTTATCTATTGGAAAAATCAAATCCCAATTCTTTCCCCAAACGATATTACCAAACTCTATCTTGAACTTTTTGAATTTGTTTTCATTCAAGTAAGAGTTATATTGCGGATGTGGGTGATTTCTGATAAAAGCACCTACATCTATCGTCTTAATGGTGTCATCATTAAAGTGTAATTCAACTTTTAATGGCGCCACATATTTTGCAGAAACGATACTTAAGTTCATAATTTCTTCGTTATTTTAGTTGAACGTGTATTGGTTCATACTCATTTGAATAGAACAGAAAGATAAATCCGAAGTATTCAAATATCTTTGGCATCGCAACCTCCTTTTTTAATCTATCTTGATTGCAAAGTTACGACTTTATTTTGAAAACGCAAAGAAAACGGGAGAAAAGTTTCGGGAAAATTTGGATTCCCGTATTTTATAAGATAAAGGATAGCCATCCCATACCACAAATCAAGGGTCTATACGCCACCTTTTCATCGTGGCATATAGACCCTTGTCGTTTCCCGTGAGGTGCGGGGGGATATAATTACTGGCAACTTATACTCCTTGCCCAGTTTAGGAGTTTGACGGTAATTTAGATGTGTATAATGCAATTCAACCTCCCATTATATAGCAGACTTTTCTATATACTGGGAGGTTCTGATGTATTCCTATTTGTATTTTGCATAGGCTTTTTCCAATCGTTTGTCGTATTGATTCTGGGCATACCCAGAGCCATTATAATGTCGGGCAAACTCTTTCCAGTCAAGATTACGAAGATAGCCATCCCATCGGTTACCTTTGATAAACCGAACAAACAGTTCCAGCTGCTTGCCCTCGCTTTCCGTCATCATCTCCACAAACTCGCTGACGGATTTGCAACCGCTCACTTGATAGTTGAATCCCATAATCTGAGCCAATCCCCAACTTGCAGATGAATCGGCAGCTTCACGATGGATAGCTCTTGCACGCTCCAAACGGTCATATTCCTTCAAACCACCTTGATAATGGGTCTTCGTCCATTTGGGATAGAGGATGTCTTCATTGCCTTTCTGATGTTTGGCAGGATCAATGCCTCTATTCTTCAACTGACTCCAGAAAATGTGTCCCTCAAATAGAATTGTAGGTTTGCCTACTGCAAGGAAACCGCCCTTGTTGCCTGTTTCTACTTCAAGCACAGCCTTAATTGCCGCAACTTCCACACCAAGCAGCTCTGCTGCGTGTTTGAAATCTGATTCAGTGAGACGCAAGGAAGCCAAAGACTGGGCACTGTCACTTTGCAACATATCCCATGTGCGTTGACCGACTATTCCATCGGATACCAATCCGTAATCTTTTTGAAATTTACGGACAGCCACTTCGGTATTATTACCGAATATTCCATCAGCTCCTACGTGATAGCCCTTCTTGCTAAGCAATCGTTGAAGTAACTCAACATCTGTACCAGATGCACCTCTTTTTAATGTTTGCATAAATTCTAATTTTTAGATGTTATTATCATTTTTACCTATTGTAAAACACGGCTTTCTTCTTCACCCCATTTTTTCCTGGAAGAGTTATTTCTGCCACAATGCCATCAATTGTTGGTTCTTTCAAGCAAATCATAAACAGGCTATCTTTTCCTCCAGAGAAAATAGTTAGATAGGTGTCTCCACGATAGTCATGTCCCTTTATGATTTTCTTTCCTCTACTCAGACGGTAGAAGAAACGCTGAGCATCAGCAATTCCCATATCATAGCAGTGGAAGACATTGCCATCCATCCTTAGCTTTGATTGATCTATCATAAATTCAAAACGTGTCGTTTCATCTTTCGGCTTTTCGGTTTTGAAGTAAGTGTTGTAGATACTTCCACCTATCTGCAAAAGGGCAAGGATAACAGGAACAAGATATTTCCACCAGTTCTTCTTCATGCCGTATCCCCCTTATAGAAATATACTTTCATCGTATATTTTCTGTCTTTGCTGATGCGTAGCATGGCTTCTGCGTCCATACGCTTCCAACCTTCAGTCAGTTCAAGGACATAGCCATCGGCAAGTTCCATGCTGAACGTTGTCTTGTCTGCCTTGATATGTCTCTGCAACCATTCACGTTTCATGCACGACAGGTTTATGAGGAATAGGTAGGCATCCACAAAGGTGGCAGGTCTGACTTCCCAAACATGGCGACCTTGCCTTTTCTTTACCTTGACAACTCTTTCTTTGTTAGCCTTTTCCAAAGACGAGATAATGGATTCTTCCAACAAGGATTTGTCCACGACTTCCTTGATAGCCTTTTCGCCGTTTAAATCGTTCTCATCCTCAATGAGATGACATTCCTTGTCCACCCATTCGCCAAACTTTTTAACGACCGTGTCTCTTATTCTTGTCCATATTCTTCTCAACCACATTATTATATATAGCTTATCGGTTAAACTTACTTGTACTTTCCACTCGTTTCTGTGCAGCTTCTACCTTGGCGAGAGCTTTCAGAGCCGTAGCCGACTTGTGCCTGTCTATATTCAGCTTCAATAGGCAGTAAGGACAACGTAGGTATCCAGAAGTCAGCAACTCAGTGATGGTGGTTGGGATAAACTTGCTACATTGTGGGCAAGCCATACCTGGCACTTGCTGCGTCTGCTTATTATTCATCATGGTTTGCCTCCTTTCCTTCTTCTACCGATTCCATCTGTAAATTGTTGGTAGTAAGATGCAGAAGGTTGGCTAAACCTCCAGGCATATCAGCTTGTTCCATCCTTACCTTCACTTTCATGTTGGTAGTAAGCGACTGTTGTGAACTGCTCTTGCGTGAGCCTTCGGCTTTTGCGGAAGCCATTGAAACTCGTAGTTTGACACCCTCTGCTGTTTTCTCTTGAGGTGTTGCACCTTTCTTTAATGAAAATGTGGCATCTGTATCTGCACTTAGGGCATCAACTATCTGAATGTCAAAATCGAAATCAGCTTCTTTTACTTGAAGCAATGGCAGGGGAACCAACGTCAGCAATGGTATCTTTACCTGCTGTTGATGTGTACCATCTACATCGTGGCTTTGATAGTTGAACTCAAGCATACGCAGTTCACCAACCTTGCCTGTTTCCTTGTCGTATGACTCGAAAGCCAATTCCATCAGATAACTCAAATAACGTCTGGTCGCTATGGAGTCTGCATCAATGGTAGCAGCCAATGGACCAGAAATAAGGTCTTTCAACTCCATCACTTGGCTACTTGTTCGTTTAATATCTTTTCCTGTAGGCATAATCTTTCTATTTTATGGTTCTACAATATTTTTATTCCTCAGAATATAGTTTGATGTTATTTGGCGAAACGTGGAAGTGCAAGGTATGGATGCATTCCTCTGGCAAGTTTGCCAATTCTTCCGAGTTCAATGTCACATCTACAGATGGTATGATACGCTTGCGCTTCAAATTGATGTCTTTCAAGATTGAGGGCATCATATTTTTCAAGAAGTTCTCCAAGTTGTCTCGTATTTCTTTACGAGTATTTTCCCCATCAGGTCTGTTGAAAAGGACTTGTAGGTCTTCGAGTCCAAGCAACTTTTCATCACACACGGAAAGAATACAGTCAAGTAGAACACTGTCGTTGACACTTCCATCATCCTTGATGAGAGAAGTGAAGCTCATTTGCATTGCTTTCAGAATCTTACGACTCAAAAAAGTTCTATATTTTCTTTTCAAGTTATCATCTACTGCAAAGTTTGACAACACCATTGTACCACTATCCGTACCATCCTCAGGAAAGAGAGATTGCAACACAGGAAGAGTACTCTTGATTATTGCATTAGCACATTTTTCACTCACTTGTTTTGCCACCTTACGCAACTGTGGATAATTGATTTCATACTGTTCTGTCTGAACGGAATCACTTTTCACACCATAGCGCAAGTCAAGCTCCACCTCACCAACAGCAACTGTTGGAAGGGCGAACTGCTCCAAACGCCCATTTTGCTTGTAAACATCCTCCAGTGATATGGCATACATATTTGCCTCATGCTGTGCCACTATCATGTCTCGAAGTATTGAACTGATTATAGTACTTAATTGAGCCATAAGATTCCTTTAATTTACGTTAGATTATTCTTACTTACTAGTCAGTCTGAGCTTTGGACTCATCTTGCTTAATATTAACCTCAATGGTCTTGCTACCTGCCTTAATCAAATACTTATGAGCTTGCTTAAACTCAAGAACAACACTATCATCACTAGGGCTACAAGTCAGCATGTCATCTGAAACATTTCCAGGCTGTTCATTGTTGTTAGCAGGCTTTGTCTGTACAATAATTGCCTGCGGTTCAAAGATACCATTGTTATTCTTATAAGTAGCAATAAGCGTAGCCTTGCCTCCTGAAAGTGTAAGTTCACGAGCACTCACTTCCAATGTTCCCTCTGGGTCAGAAACATCAAGAGCACTGCCGAGGAGTTCGAGTACCTTAGCGAGACCAGCTGGCATACTGTCTTGCCCAGCCTTTACTGCCACATCCATCGTGTATTCCACGCTATACTTCGATTCTTGAGTAGCCTTGGAATCTTTCTTGGATGAATAGTTGGCATTCATTTTGGCATCCATGTGAAATGGTCCAACTTTCAGACCTGCCGTAACCTCAGCACCAGCATCAAGAGCCGAGCTGCTTGACTGCTCACTAACACTTGAAGAGGAAGCTGAAATGTTCGCCTTGAAATTGATGTCAATGTCGTGGATGGCGATGTATGGGATAGGTACAATCGTCAACAGCGGAACATTCAACTGAACCATACGACCGTTCTGCATGAATTGGAAAGAAACGTTTACAGCTTCTTTCTGACCAGTCTTTGGGTCGGTGTTCAATCCTACTTCTTGAATAAACTGCCATGATGTCTGCGCAGCCATAGCTTGCGCTTCGATACATGCTTTCAACGGACCTCCGATAATACTACCGAAGGGAATCGCCTGCAACGCATTGGTTGCTACCTGCGAAGGAGTTGTGTCAATTGCCATAATTAAATTGTTTTAGAAATTGATGATTCTACAACAAAGTTTTCTATTTCCTTAGAATAGTGCACAGGAGTTATAGAAGTAACCTTGAATTTATTAATAAGGTTGCATGGGACGATAAGTTCTACTCGATGTTTTAAGTCATGAAAACATTCGAACGCATATCCATTTTTTCCCAAATAAGTCATAAACATCTGTTCACCTTGTTCTTCTTCTAGAAAACATTTCACTTCGTTCTTTATATTCTTTGGAACAAAAGAACCGCACTGACCTGATGCAAAGATTTCATCACAAGAGCGTATATACTCAAGGTCTTCAACTGTTTCCAATTCGACGATAAAGCCAATATCCCCATTTTGATTAATATACGCAAGTGGAACTGAAATGTCATAACTGAGATACAAAGAATTGCCCCAATGAGCATTTTGTTCTTTTTGAGAACTGTCAATAAGTTGACCTAGAATCTCCTGTGCATTTTGTAACTTAAAAGCTTGTACATTATCAGGGGTCATACCATGATAAAGGCGTATACCACTTGGCAAAGTCTTTTTTCTTACCATACTATATACATTTTACCCTTACTCATTTACTATTAGGCTTTTCAGGACCCGCCTCTCAACGTTGATGGTGCAAAGATATAGCGAAAGCCCGACTGGTGCAACTATTTCCACCAGACGGGCTTTGCGTCCATTAAATAGGCTATTTCTGCCTATTATTCCATCAAAATCTTACTTGTTTCGGCTTCTCGAACCCCAAAAGTGAAACGAGGACTTCAAGGCATCACGATACTTGTCACCGATGTGTACTTCCATACCATTCTCCAAAACAACATGCCCATAATAGTACATATCGATGTAGCGAATGTTGACGATGAAAGAACGGTGAATGCGCTTGAACATGTTCGGGTTCAACTCTGGCTCAATGTCACCCATAGGACAAGACTGAGTGTAACGTTTGCCGTCAATCATGTGAATAACGCAGTTGTCCTTCATAGCCTCAATATAAGCAATGTCACTGACGGTGATGCGCTTGCATCCCATACCGCAACTAATCAAGAATACATCGGTAGGGAAGAAAGGTTCGTTTGGTACTTTCATTTCTGTTTTCATAACGATTTTGTTTTGAGCACCTCACGATTGACGCAAAGGTACTTCAAACCATGAAAACAGGTAGCACGAAACCACCACACAGCCATATCATCCACCCAACAGGTATCAAGACACGATGAAGGGTCTATACGCCCACCTATCATCGTGGCATATAGACCCTTGTCGTTTCCCGTGAAGTGCGGGTGAATATATGTTGCTGAGCACCTTATACTCCTGCCCAGCTTAGGAGTTAAACAATCTGTATTTATTATGGAACTGGATAGACACATGTAATAGACTGGAAGTCATAATCGAGGAATACTCTTCCATTATGTTCGTCGCTACCACTATAATCTTTAGTAATATCAGCAGTCCAACAATACCCACCTTCGGTTTTGCCACCATTCATAACTTTCTGGTCTTTTGACAAAACCAAGTCGATGTCTTTGGTTCTGCAACCATCAAAGATACCATTCTTTACGACATTGCCATATACTTTTGTAAGATTGCCTAAAACTACCTTTTGAAGCCCTGGACAATCTGAAAAAGCATTTTCCCCGATTTCTGTAACATCTGGGAGGACTATGGATTTCAGCATGTCCCAGTACATAAATCCTCTTGAAGGAATCTTCTTACATCCTATCAAAGTAAGGTTTATACTCCCATCCCTTGCATCTTTAAGTCCGATATTTATTGCTTCCAATGTTTCTTCATCCACATCGGGAGCAAGAATGAGATTGATGTAAGTCTTGCCCGCATACAATTCCTTCTTGACGTCTTCCACAATTTGATCGTAAGTGATAGCTTTGTCAGTCAGCGAAACAACAGTAGCATCCAGTGCATAACTCTTAGCATTTTTTGATTCTTGCGAGAATTTATAAGTTGCCAAAGGAGCTTCTTCATATTTCACAGTGAATTTGGAATATGGTACAAAATTACCATATAAATAGGCATTGCCCTTTTCATCCGAAGTAAGGGCATAATTTTGATCCCATTTCATATCGCTGCTGCCCGCAGGAGTGTATTTATCGATGCTAACTGTTATTGGCTTATTTGGCATAGTTGCAATGCGCAAGCGGGAATAGTTGCGTGTTGCCTCGGAAAATTTTACGGTTATAGCCTCACCATTAGGGGTGATATTGGCTTTTCCCTCGATATATTCATCCGTTCCTTCAACCTTGCCTTCTTTCAAAACTAATTTGCCGGCTTCCCATTTGTAATTAGGGGCATAATATACATGAGGAAAGGTTGGCACTTCGTCTTCTTTATAAGACAGCTCGCCACTTGCCAATTCCCAGCTACTGCCATTATATGTAAAAGCAGCATACTTAGACCCAAAAGTCTTACTGGTCATCTCCAGAAGCAACTCATCTCCTACAGCCCATGAAGTCTTGCCTTCATCAGGTGTACCAATAGCACGAGTCTGTGAATCTCCGAATGCCGGAAATTCACCAACAACCAACTGTACGTTGTTTTTGCCTGTTGTTGCGGTTGTTTCTTCTATATCACTTGTGCATGACGCCATTACTATAGTAACGACAGCCAGCATGATGTATTGAAATATCTTTTTCATATTCTTTCCTCCAATTATTTGAGATCTTCTTCGTTGTTACTGTCCCAACCTTTCAAATCATCTACGCTGATTCGGGTTAGTTCCACTTTGTCTTTTCCTACATAGAGTTCGTAGGTGTAGCGATAGCCCTCTTGAAAGTTCGTATCTGACCTCATTTTTGCATGGAAGTTTTTGTCGCCTATCTTGAAATTCACGAAAATCTCGCCAGTTTTGTATGAACCAGGGATAACGATTGCAGAAAACATACCATCGTCATGCTTACAGGCTTTTACCCAATCAGGATTAGCAGTAGGTGTACTCATGACAAATTGCCCTTGTCGGTCGTCTCTGTTAAAATCAACACTATTGTGCTTAGAATACACTTGTGGTTCACTAATATCCATATTAGGATAATCTGCAGTTCCAACATGATATACTATTGTAACCAGCGACATGCGATGCTCCATACGAATTCTTAAATCAAACCGAGGAGCATCGTACCAATATCCAGTTATGAGATCAGCGTTTTTTAATTTACTTTCGCTGCTTTGATCTGTCTGTAAATCATACTGTAGATTATTTTTCCCAAAATCCGTGTCAGATGGATATACAGCCAAAATAGTATGTTGATCGTAGCCTGTTAACCAACGAAAACTTCCTGTACGAGACCATTCGTTTGTTGCACTATTAAAAGAAAGAACAGTCGTACTACCAGGATCATAATCCGTAAATATACTTACTTTCAGTTTATCTTTATCCTCCCAATTGTCACCGTATCCAAATGTATTGACACGAGTCTGCATGCCTCCAACAGAGAAAGTGGCATTGATTTCCTGCCCTTTCAGCGTTGGAGCCATATCTTCATTTTGCGTACATGCTGTAAAGCCCATAGCCATAAGGCCCATTACCGCATAGGAAATTCTTTGTTTTATCGTCTTCATAATCTTCAGTTTTTTATTGTTAGTGAGTTAGTGAGCGACCAAGCTCACTAACCCTGTATTTCCTATTTCAGTACCTTATTTATCAGAATTATTCTATTTCTGCATCGAGAGGTTCTTTGTCTACGCCAATATCCCAACTCGTTATGTTTGCATTTTCTATTACTATACTATTATTATGAACACTGATAGTATAAGTATATTTTTTACCACCTTCGAATCCATTTGGTAGGGATATCTTTGTTGTATAATTGTTAATAGTATTTTCGTTATACATCACATTACAACTAATGGTCAATTCTTTGTTTTCGAACTGTTGCGGGAAGAGTATGAACTTGCAGACCCTGGCATCGGTCAAAAGACCTGTTACAGGCAAAGTCGCTTTGGTGGAAGTCCCTGTGACTTCTGTCGCACCTGTTTTTACATTTATCTTACCCTGTGTCTTTATCTTGTCCAATGTTATACTTTGAAGATTACTCTTGCTGCTCTCGACACCTTCTCCTGCAAAGACCGTAAATTCTATCATACTCATCTTGTGCTTAAAGCGATGGTCTTTCTCTGGCAAGGATTCACCCACATTATTCAAGTCAATGAAATTAACCATTGGCGATGCTTTGCTGGCTGTTGCTCCCGAGGCAAAGAGAAAATCGTTTGCTAATAAGGTATTACTTGGATTGCTGTAATCAATAGTCCAATCATTCTTTAACCAACCATCCTCATCGAATTTGTCATTATTGGGGTCATCAATGTATGGATAATACGCACTGAATGTCTGTTCCGCGTTATCTCTAAAATAAATAGGATTTGCCGAAACGAAATCACCTGTTTCGGAGTATTCATACTTTACATTTGTTCCTTTTGTGTTTCCTGCGGAAGTGACGTACACGCCAATGGCATCGCCTGCTGTCCAACTGTTGTTGTCTGCAGTTCCACGGGTTTTGATATTGTTGGAAATATCCGCCTTTACTGTGGCTGCAACAGGACCATTGTTGCCGATACCGTCTTCTTCGTTAGCGCAAGCTGCAAACAGCAATGCTGCGGCAGCAATGTATAAGAATCTAAATTTCTTCATATATCTTGTTATTTAAGAGTTGTTATTGTGCTATATGTTCATTATTGTCTCCTGCCTCTGTCCAAGACTTAATGGTTCCAGAAATATCTACGGCAGAACGACTCAATTTTACTACTGTATAGTGGTATCTTTTGCCACCCTCAAGTTTTACAGGCATTGTCCATACAAAAGGAGCGTCGTAACCATTCTTGAGGTCAAACTCTATCACTCGGCTTGCTTCTTCTGTAGGGAGCAGGATTGCCTCATACAGCTTGCCAGCTTCGGTAGTTTTCATCGTGATGTCCGCAGGAGTTTCTTCACCAGAGATAGTTCCATCCACAAGATTGAAAGTGGCTTTGGTATTCTGGCCTTTCACTGTCACAGTCATTTTCTTAAGGTCTTCTTGCGTGAGACCGTTACCTGGTTGAACATCCAAAATAAGATTGCTTAACTTATGGAAGAACGTCAAGTCAACCTGCGGCGTAGCTTTGTTGCATCCAGTAGTCTTGGCATACATAAAGTCGATAGCTTCCTGACTTTTTTGGTCTGCGACATTAAGAGCCACCTTGTATTCATTGACTGTGGTCTGTGGATAGTAAGAATAGAAGTCCACATCTCCATCTATCGGGAAGAAAACAGTCTTACCACCAGAAACAGGTGAAAAGGCTATACTTCCATTTGACTGATAGCAAACATTGTCAACACCCTCTTTGATTACATCCGCAGAGAGTGTCTTGCCTGCTTCTGTCATGAAGATACCAATCTTGTCACCATCAGCCCAAGCTACACCAGCAGCACGGGTGTTTACGCTAATACCACCAGTAAACTGCACGGCTACCTTATCGTTCTGGATAGAAGGTGCGGTGTCTTCTGTACTGCATGAAACCATTGCACCTGCCAAGAGTGCAAGGGCGAAAAACTTCGTCATCTTTTTCATTTTATCAATATTTTAAATGTTATTATTATTATTTGATTTCTACTTCATTGTTGAGGTTCGTCCAACCGTTGATGGTAGCTTCCAGATTCATCTTTGGCTGCATCTGGTTGTAGTTGAGTCGTAACTCATACTTTCCTCCAACCTTCATCGCAGGGGCGGTGATGTCATACTCCTGCAAGGTCCCGTTAGGCAGCAAGAGGCGGAGATAAACATGAGAGGCGGGGCTTCCCTGTATGGTCGGCATCAGTCGGATGACTTCCGATTTCAGGGTTGATTCCGTAGCCAAGATAGTAGGGAGTTCCACTTCCGTTGGCTCTATGCTCGGCAAACCGTAGTCTCCATCACTGTTCTTCAGTGTAGGGAACAGACACCAGGCACAATCCAAAGCCTTGCCACTCATCTCTGTGCCTTTCGGCACATTCTCAATGATGACGGTCAGTTCCGAAAGCACGCTCTTCATCGGGTTTTGCACCACATAGCTGCCTTCCTTGTTATCTATCTTCACATCGGCAACTCCGAAATAGGCATTGTTCCTTACATTCTTGGGATTGGTCAAACCTATCTGGATATTGTTCCAATTAGTCAAAGACCGGGTCTGGTCAGTGGTGAAGAATGGCTCTATGAGATTGGTAATAGCCAATATCTGATAATGCCCTTCAGGAAGAGCGAAGCGTTGGCTTGCCACCTCCTGCGCACTGCCACCATGTTTTTCCTCTACAAGCGAACCGTCATCGGCATTGAATATCCAGAGCTTCACATCCTTCACTTCCGTACCTTGGTCGGCTTCATCTGCCCAAGTGAGCGATACTGACAAGCCGCTTTCTTCCTTGTCATCATGAACATCATGGTCGCAACTTGCCAATAGGCATGGGACGCATAACAGCACCCATAATCCAATATTAAATATTCTTTTTGCTTTCATTTTCTATCTTGTTTTATGGGTTACTGATGATTGTCTGTTGTCTCTACTCGGCGAGCCTTATCCGCATCTTGGGTGTCATCGCTACCATTTCCTATTGCAGTAATGCGATTAGCCTCTATGCCATTCTTCACAAGCCAAGTCTTTACGGCTTCTGCACGCTGGCGAGATATACGTTTATTGACAGTCACGCTGCCTTTTGTGTCACACCAACCTGTTACCGTCACCTTCATGTTCGGATTCTCTTTCAATGTTTTGAGAATATCATTCAATTTAGTCTCTTCATTTTGTTGGATGTCGATACTATTGAAGGTGAAATATATGACAGGGAAAGTCACCTTTGCAGATTCTTTTATGTCTTGTTCAACAACTTTTGTTTCAGCCTTATCCACAGTTTCTTTCAGATTGACCTCCTCCGAAGAAGTTGGTTCCTGTTGTAGAACCTCCTTTTGTAGAACCTCCTGTTGTGGAACTGATGGAGTTTCTGCTACCTTGTTCTTCTTTTTAGAGAGGTTAATCCCTAATCTTACTCCACTTTCCCAAACAAAATTGTTCTTATGCAGATGCTCAGGCATTCCGTCCATACGTTCGCCAGTAAGACGAGTCAAACCAGAATAAATGCCCAATTTCAGGCATGAGGTCAGTTGATAACCAACCTGCAAGTCGGCACCATAACCCAAATGCCAGTTGGTAGAGCCTTTCATTACCTTGGCATCATCGGCTATAGTCTGGATATCAGCCTTGGTAGTTACTGCATATATATGAGGTGAAACAGCCAAATCCCATCGGCTGTTAGCTGTTTGATGGAACAGTCCAAGGAGATGAACGTTCACTCTTGCCCCATATCTGCCCATTCTGACATGGCTTTTCAGATTGGCATATTCCCAACTGTCCATGCCCAGGACACCTGCCTTGTAAAGCACACCGTCGCTACCCA
>ERZ1023897.214-NODE-214-length-13727-cov-16.181173_pt1 | contig 13727 bp, 16 predicted proteins | sample MGYA00380399_ERZ1023897 | MGnify/ENA primary metagenome ERZ1023897 (study PRJEB33179, sample SAMN07448995) | human gut metagenome | biome: Human-gut; feature: Human associated habitat; material: Faeces | host: Homo sapiens | place: India: Bhopal | collected... | reverse complement strand
AACCCCTATGCCAAGATTGAGAATCTTGTATCCTAACCATTAGATGAATCGACCAACGGTACATTTTTCGGACGATAGCTTGCGGAAGGTGGGGGATTCGAACCCCCGGTACGGTAACCCGCACGGCAGTTTAGCAAACTGCTGGTTTCAGCCACTCACCCAACCTTCCAGTCGGATTCTTAACCGAATCAACCAAGCATCGTTCTTAAATGCGAGTGCAAAGGTACTACTTTTTTCTGATTCTACCAAATCTTTTTGCAACTTTTTTTCGATAAAAATGCATTTTCTTTGTAACTCCCACATTATCAGGGGTTGTTTTCTTTCAGTATTATGAGTGCTTTAATTCCTAAAACGAGCAGAGGCGGATTTCTTTCTCAGAAATCCGCCTCTTGTAAAAGAAAGGGCCGCTCGATGATGTGATGAAACTCCGAATGTATAAACATTTGAGAGTCCTCCGCCTTTGTAATCCACCGGCTTTTCAGCTTACCTGCCTGCTGCAGTTTATGTGGCCCGCCATGAGCAAGAGAATGTCCTCTCGGTTTCAATAGTGTAATTTGATGAGTATCCCGATCGAACCGAAACGACCCTTATTCCTTCTGGCACCCATGCATCATCACGATGCAATGGTGCAAACATCTTAGTCATTATTTGATAATGCAAAGATAATGCAATATTTTGAAACTACCAAATGTTTTAGCTGTTTTCTTCGAATATTTTTTCGAAATATTTTCTCAGTTCCGTTTTGTCCTCTATGATATTGCGCAGTTCGTTGAGCGCTTTCTCGTTAGGGGAGTTGGGAATCCATAACCTGATGTATCCGTTTCGTGAATATTTCTCGTCCATGTGCTGGCTGAACCGCTCCCATTGCTGCTCCTTGTCATCAGCTGGATTATTTTCTTTGCCATACTGTATGGCGCGCAGAAAAATTTCGTGAACATCAATATCGCGATCGGCTTCTGCCACAATCTTGCCATAGATGCTGCGAGGCTGACGGCTGGATGAAGCCCGATGGTCCTCAACGGCTTCTTTCATGATTTTAATCTGCTCCGGACCGAACCAGCGCTTCAGTCTTGCATCTGCCTGCAGAATCTTACCGCTGGTAATATGATGAATGGCACGCGGACCGCTCATCCCCAGGTCGTGGTAAGCGGCAATTACATACACCATATCGATGTCGGCTCCGGTTACCGGAACCAGTTTCAGAGAGTTTCTGATGACTCGGGTAACATGTCTGAGTCCATGACTTTCGCCAAAAGCATTATATTTGGGGAGAATCTGTTTCTCCACAAAGTCCATGATTTCGAGATTTACCTGTTGCTTCATAGATATTCCTCCACTTTGTTTATATAATAAGGTACGCGCGTACATTATTATAAGTTTATTATTGTTCAATTCGCCATTCCGATGATGATCAGGGATGATACAATGCCGAAACAGAAGATGTTCAGAGCAGTTTTGCCTAGAATTCTGTTCAGTTCTCTGCCTTCGCCTATCTTTTTCATCTCCATATAGGTTCTGTTGTGCAGAACGATATAGAGTGCTGCAAACGGCAGGAAGATGCTGCTGGCTTCATGCTGAAATACTTCGTAGGTGGTTACACCTATTATGGTGATGATGCCCAGATTGCCCAATGCGCAGTATAACCGCTCGGCATTCTTCTTTCCTATGTGAACCACAAGGGTCTTCTTGCCGGCTCTCAGGTCGTTGTCATGATCGCGGTAATTGTTCAGAATGAGCAGCGTATCAACTACCAGTCCGCAGGCTACAGATACGAGAACCGTTTCCATGCTTACTCCCTGCATGGTTTCGGGCATTACGAGATAGTATGTGCAGCATACGGGTACAATGCCGAAGAAGAGCAGTACCAGAAGATCGCCCATGCCCAGATAGCTGAGACAGGTAGTATAGAGGAAACAGAAGACTACGCAACAGATGCCTACGATAACCATTTCCCAACCTCCGAAAAGAACCAGCGGAAGCCCTATGGCACAGCCCAGAAGGGTAGTGAGGATGATTCCCCATTTCATGGCTCCCAAAGTAATCCAGCCTTCAGCGCAGGCACGTTTCGGTCCCAGCCGGGTTTCGTCGTCATTGCCATGTTTGAAGTCGAAATAATCATTCACCAGATTGCTGTCTATCTGCATCACCCATGCAAAGAGCAGGCAGAGTAGGGCTGGCAATGTCTGTATCTGCTGAGCGTCTTTATAAGCCAGCGCAATACCCAATAAAACAGGAACAGCCGCCGCCGTCAGAGTCTTCGGGCGAGCGGCTAGATACCATGCTTTTATAGAATTTGTTTCTATCATATTCTAAAAAGATTAAAATTGAATCTTCTGAAATCCTTAAAGGAATCAGGAAGATTAATTGAAGAAGTTCCAACTTACTCCAATACGGAACACTCTCTCGTTCATCGGATAATGAGGAGCGAAGAAGTAGTTCTTGTCGCCCTGTCCTGCATTGATGTGGCTCATCATTACGAAGAAACGGGTGTGCTTGATGTGAACGTTGGCGTAAACATTGACGATAGGATAGTTGCCTATCTTTACGTTGTTCTCGCCGTTGCCCTGTACCGTATACTGTCCCATATAAGGTGAATAGTCGGGAGCTTCATAGCTTGTAAAGTAGCGCATGTCAGCACCCAAGTCTACGTTCAGCACCTTTACTACCTTGAACTTGATGTAGAGGTTGGTGTAGGCATTGAAGGCTGGTACTGGCAGTACACTCTCCTTGCTTGAGTGCTGATAGGTAAACTGGTTTTCCCAGTTCAGAATGCCCAGTCTGAAGTTCTGCTCCAATTGTGCTGTCAGCAGGTTGATTCCTCCGCTTTCCTGCATTGGTGTAACCATGACTCCTGTTCGCAACCCTTTTTCTGTAATGTCATAGCTCTGCGAGAAGTAGGTGTAGTTCTTGATTTCATCTACAGCCACTCTCAGCTTGGTGCGTGTCTTAGGGAAGGAGAGCGTACCCATGATGCGGGTATGGATGGTCTTGTCGAGATCATTCTCCCACCACAGATGACGGGCGTGATAGTTGCGGTAATAGAACGATGGGGTTTCTCTATGGAAGAAAGCATCGCCTCTTACCTGAAGTGTGTCGCCCAGGAATGGGATGTTCACGTCAACATTACCATCTATGGCAAGGGTTCCGGCGTCAACACCCGTCAGTCCTATTTCTGCTACGGCATTGTAGTGGAGTGTCTTGCCTTCCTGCTTGCTCAGCTGTCCGCCTACGCTCAGCACATGCTCGTTGTATTTTTCGAAACCACCTTCCATGGTTGGCAGTTCATAGTGTCGGAGGTCGTAGCTGGCGAAAGCCTTCAGTCCTGCCTTTGCCCATTTGTTGAAACCTTCAAGCATGGCAATGGCGAAGGTATTCTTCATGTGCCAGTGCTTGGTCTGGTCGTAGATGGAGTCGCCGGTCAGCCTGCCTGCATCGTAATATTCATTCAGATAATAGTCGGCTGGGGTCTGATAAGCTTCGTAAATACGGCGATAGTTGTCAAACTTTACCGTATGGATGAAACTCGTTACCGGAACATATTCGCTCTTGTAGAAAAGCGAGTCTTCGGCATTTTTCTTCTGGACGGCAAGTAGACTGTCGGCAGCAGCTTTTCCGTTTACTGCGATTCGGGTACTGTCGTTCCTGATGTCCTTTGCGGCTAAGTCTTTAGCTGGTTCATCGCCGGCAATCTTTGCTCCGTCAGGACGGCCGCTGAATTTAGCTCCCCGCTGTTTGTCGTAGGCTTTCTCATCAAATTTCTTGCCTTGTTCCTTGGCTTTCTTTCTGGCTTCTTCCTTCGCATTCTCTTCAGCATTTTCCTTTTTCGAAGCCATGGCAAATTTCTTTGCCTTGATTTCTTCTTCGGTCATCTTTACCTTTCGGCTGAAACCTACGTTGTAGCGGTGGGTAAAGAAGATGTGCTGGTTGTCCAGTCGGTTCCAGTTCTGTTCCAGAACGGTAGGAATTTCATTGGTGGCAAACGATTCGGTATAGATTTCCGGATGTTTGATGTAATCATCGTTGGTAATACCGCCGTTCTCGGTCATCTTCTCATGATTGGTACTGAAGAGGAAGTGTGCCTGATAGCGGTCGCCCAGGTAAGATGCCCACATGGTGTATTTAAAGTGGCTGGTACTCTGGGCGTTATAATATCCTCTGCCATACTTGTAGTCGAATCTGAAACCGGCGCCTAGCCTTTTGTTGGCATTTACTGCAAACATGGCCTTGAAGTCGTCTTCTCCAGTCACCTTGTCGCCGCAGCTGTTCAGCGTTATGTTGGTGATAGGTGAGTAGGTGTTGGTGAAGTGGAAGTCGCTTACCGGATTTACGATATAATCGTAGGGCTCTGTAAAGATGAAGTTGCCCTGCGTGTTGCGGCGGTCTATGAAGATTCGGTTCAGTCGGGCAGTACCCATGTTTCCGAGGGTATTGTATTCGCCTCTCAGTCCTTCCGTGAAGGTTGTGTTCATGTACATGTGCTGCAAGGTGTCTACTACCGCAGCCTTTGTGTCGCCGAAGCGTTCGTCTACAGTCCATACCCTGATGCCTTTCGGAATCTCCTTGTCTGAGCCCAGTGAATCGGTGTTCACCTTGCGGTTGGTTTGAGGACGGAACTGCGAATCTTCGTTATAGTTAAAATCGTTTTGTGCCGCAACCGGGAGGGTTGCAGCACAAAATAGGAGTGATGAGAATATAATTTTCTTCTTCTTCATTATTTCTTAAATAGTCGGATACATACTTCGGCAATCTTGAGCACTACACCCACGATGAGTACGATGTAGGCGATATTGCGGCTTTCTTCCAGCTGGGTCCAGAGTATTACCCCCACGATGGCGAGCAGCATGAAGGCGATGTTGAGATAGTTGCGCACCTTCAGCATATTGTTCTGGTCGCTGTAGGTCAATGGGCGGAGCCGGCGGTGCTGAGGTCTTACGGCGTAGCTGGTAGGCTGCTTCTGCTCTGTCTGTTCTGCGCCCTGCTCAGCTGTAGGCTGGGCTGTAGCGTTTGCAGGCTGCTGTGCCTCGTTCTGTTGTATCTTGTTGTCTGTATTCTGATTATCCATTTTTCTTCAACTTATTGTTTTACTAATGCAGCTAACTCTGCGAATATCTGGTCCTTGCGGTCGATGGTGCATCTGCGGAACTTTCCGAAGATCTTAGCCAGGTCGTTCTGCTTCTTGTTGAGCGCAATCTTGTCGCTGATTACCTCTTCTGCAGGTTCCTTGAAACCGGTGCTTCTTCCTTCCTCGTAGTTGTAGATGATGCGGCAGAGCGAGAGATTCAGATGATTGTCTGAAATCCTGGCTATCAGCTGGTATTTGAATTCCGTGCGGTCGAGTGAGATGAATGACTGGCTGAAAACGAGCCATTCGTCCATCGTGTTGGCGATGACGTGTTCAGCATCGTTTACAAGTGCTACTCGGCTTGCTATGTTCTGGTCGTTCTGTGTCAGTTCACTCATGTATTTTAATACGATGTCGTAAATCTGCTTGGCAGTTTTTCCGTTAGCATCTGTATCGAGAGTGAATTCTATCTTGTTTTCATCATTATATGTGATGGCGCCTGCCAGATATTTCAAGTCCACTTTGGCTGTCGTGCCATTTGCCAGCTTGTTGGCAGGCTTGGCTGCCTCCTTTGGCTTAGCGGCTACGGCAACAGGAATCGCCCATCCCGTGGTTGATGTGGTTGGCTCCTTTACAACAACTGGTTCTGGCTCAGTAGCATGGGTCTTCTTTGCTTCAGCTTCCGCCTTGGCGCTTGCAGCGTTGATGCTGTCGGCCTGAGCCTTCAGTTTGGCAGCCTGTGCTTTAATCTTAGCCACTTCCAGTGCCTTCTTGGCAGCTTCCAGCTGTTTCTGTGCCTGTTCCAGCTGCTGCTGTTCTTCAGTCAGCACGGTTTGGGCCTGTGCAGTCATCAGTGGGAGAAGCATAAATATGGGGATGATGATTTTTTTCATGTCGAGTTGTTTTTATGAAACTATAAAATGACGGTTCCTGTAGGGGAACTTAGCGGAAGATGAGGGATTCAAACCCCCGATACCCGGAAGAGGGTATACCGGATTTCGAGTCCAGCGCATTCGGTCACTCTGCCAATCTTCCTTTTTATTTTATCAGATGCAAAAGTAATACATTTTTTGCATCTGACAAAATATTGCTGTTATTTTTTAACTATATTAACCCCGCTTTATAGGATTTTATACTATAGTTTTTACTGTTGCTGCAGGAATCTGTCGGCCTCGATGGCAGCCTTGGCTCCCGAGCCTGCGGCAACAACACCCTGGCGGTAGATAGGGTCGGCCACATCGCCTGCTGCGAAAACACCCGGAATGTTGGTGGTGGCAGTACCTGGCACTACTTTGATGAAGCCCTGCTCGTCGAGATCTATCTGCCCCTTGAAGAGGTCGGTGTTAGGCTTATGTCCGATAGCCAGGAAGAATCCGTCGATGCTGATGTCAAACTTCTCTTCGTTGGCTTCGCCCTTGTGGCGCACGAGATGAGCACCTTCTACACCGTTCTCGCCGAAGAGCCCCAGCGTATTGGTTTCGAACAGAATCTCGATGTTCTCCTTGTTCTTTACACGCTGCTGCATGATTTCTGAAGCACGGAGATAAGGCTTGCGCACAATCATGTAAACCTTCTTGGCAAGTCCTGAAAGATACATGGCCTCTTCGCAGGCAGTATCGCCACCGCCCACTACGGCAACTGTGCGCTTGCGGTAGAAGAATCCGTCACAGGTAGCGCAGGCTGAAACACCCTGTCCGCGATATTTCTCTTCATCGGCAAGACCCAAATATTTGGCAGATGCGCCTGTGGCGATGATCACGGTTTCTGCCTCAATCTCGTTGTCGCGCTCATCTGTAAGATGGAATGGACGTGAGCTGAAATCTGCCTTCACGATGCTTCCGTCTCTCATTTCGGCTCCGAACCGAGCTGCCTGTTCCTTCATGTCCATCATCATCTGTGTTCCGTCTACGCCGTTAGGATAGCCCGGAAAGTTTTCTACCTCTGTGGTGATGGTGAGCTGGCCGCCTGGCTGCATTCCCGAATAGAGTACTGGCTGCAGGTTGGCTCTACCCGCATAAATGGCAGCCGTGTATCCTGCAGGACCGCTACCTATAATTAATGTCTTTATCTTTTCCATTTTTTATCTTATAGTTATATTTTGTTTCTGATGGCTCGAAATGAGCCATTTTTCTCTGCAAAGGTACATCAAAACAATGAGAAATCAAAATAAAAATACAATATTTTTCTTTTCTTGCATAAATTATTGCTTTCGTTTGAAGAATTATTGTTATCTTTGCACCCGAAAATAAGATGCTCCGGAAAGAACATCAATTAGAAAAAACGAAAAATATTTACTTGATATATGAATCAGATTAAGAAGATTGTACTGACGGGTGGACCTTGTGCGGGCAAGACTACCGCTATGGTTAAGGTGATTGAACATTTCTCCAGTCTCGGCTATAAGGTCTTTACCATTCCCGAGGTTCCAACCATGTTCACCCAGGCGGGCATGAATTATCTCACTTCCAACAAGGATTTTTTCTTCGAGGGCGAGAAGGCTACTTTCCAGACTCAGATCAACCTGGAAGACAGTTTCCAGCGTATGGCTGAAACATTGCAGCAGCCGGTCATCATCGTCTGCGATCGTGGTACGATGGATATTTCTACCTATCTCACTCCCGATTTCTGGCACCGCATCATCTCTGAAGAGGGTTATACCGATGCCCAGCTTCGCGACCGCTATGATGCTGTGCTGCATCTGGTGAGTGCTGCTGATGGTGCCGAGCAGTTTTATACTACAGCCAACAATGCGCAGCGCCTGGAGAAGGCCGATGAAGAAGGACTGAAAATAGCGCGAGAGTTGGACAAGAAGATTGTTTCTGCATGGAAGGGGCATCCTCATCTCAGGGTAATCAATAACCACGAAGATTTCAACAACAAGCTGAACCGTGTGCTCAAGGAGATAAGCAATGTGCTCGCCATCCCGCAGCCGATAGAGGAGGAGCGAAAATATATCGTGAAGCTGACGGGCGAGGTTCCTAATGCGATAGACAGCGATATTGTTCAGACTTATCTTACGGGTGAGCCGGGCAGCGAGATTCGTCTTCGCCGTCGCGGTTTCGAGGGAGGCAAGTATGTGTATGTTCACACCACCAAGAAGCGTATTTCAGACAATGAGCAGATAGAGACCGAGCGACAGATTAATGCCAATCTTTACGAGAGTATGCTTCAGCAGGCTGACCCTTACCGCCAGCGCATTCATAAGCATCGCAAGAGTTTTATCTGGAAGGGCCAGTATTTCGAGCTCGACGAGTTTCTTGAGCCGGTTTCCGACCTGATGATTCTTGAAACCCGCGGCATTTCTGCCAACGAGAGTGTGAAGTTTCCTCCTTTCATCCAGGTGCTGGAAGATATTACGGGCAACAGCAAGTATTATAATTATAACATAGCGCTGAAGCGGTAAATCAGCCGAAAATGTAAAAAAGTTACGGAGATAATTCATATTCTCCGTAACTTTTTACATTTTGAGTCCCAAATTATTTCAACTCATAAAACTCCATAATATCCAGCATCTTGAACAATGTACCATCAATAGAAGAATGCCAGCTTTGATGAAAATGTCCGTAACACCAATGAGTGACATGCTGCTGATGTTCTTTCAGAGTTTCATACAGACTATTCATAACTTCACGTTCCTGCTGTATGTCGGATATCAGAGTTTTGTCGTTGCAAGTCCATTTGCTTATCCCTTCCTTACTTAATAATTCGCAGAAGGATGGAGATGTATGTGTTATTACAATGTCAACCTTCTGCTCAGACAAAATAGACATTAGTGCTTCTTTATTATAAGTCGGCGATTCGCTCTGCCAATAGTATGATGGAGAAAAATCGTCAACGACTTCCGTGTTACCAAAACGTAGCCGCTTTTGTTGTTCCTTACTCCATGCTTCAAGCCTATACGTACGGTCAATTGATATGGCTCCTCCTACACAGAGAATCGAATGGTTGCAAGCGTTGATTACAGAATAGTCTGGAATGGCAATGAAACGTTTGTGCTTAAAGCTTTTCCCATCAAAATACGCCGGGTTGTCATGATTGCCTCTAATGAATACAATCCAATTATTGGCATCATTCATACGTTTGGCGTTTCTTTTCACCATATTATCATAATAGCCTCTCTTGTCAAAACCAAATCCACAATCGCCTGCTACAATAACTAACGTGTTCCGCATTTGATATTGCACACAAATTTTGTTCACGAGGAGATTAAAGTCACCGTGAATATCTCCAGAAACAACTATGTCCTTACATTCTGGAAACTGATATATATATTGTATTTTCTGCTATTCATCTTTCATGTTCTCCCAAAATGGAAGAAGTCTTTGCTGTAAGAACGCTATCACTTCAGTAAAAGGCATGATGTCAGTGGACGTTATTTTACGTATGAAAGCAGTCCATCTGACCTGCATTTGCTGATTGCTGCCAAACTCTTTTCTGAAAAACATCGTGTTCTCATTATAAGGTGTGTGGCGATTTTCAAATGTATGTTTGATAGCTTCCTGTAATATTATAGGATTATACTTTTCATTCTGCAAGATTTTGTAGAGATCATAATAATCCTTCATTCGACTACTTTGGTCTGCAAGATCCACAATTGCGTGCATCTTTTCAGCAATAACTGTTTCAAGCGAGTAGGCCAGTATATTGGCACTCGGCAGATGTTCTAGCAATACTGGATAATCAAGATCTATTGGGGAAGGTGTTACCACGTCACCAAAACCAATATCCATTGTTAAAACCTGGGCAATAGTGTCCATCTTGACTGGAATACTGAGTCTAATCCCATGATAGTCTTTGAACTCTGTTATATTTTGTGCAGTAATGTTCTCCGTGTCAAATATTACGCCATCTTCCTCGTAGGGCACAGAACATATTTCTCTGAACGCTGCAATTATAGAAGAGCCTTCGTTGCTGATATTATTGCCAAGGAAATCTATATCCAATGTCGGACGAGCCGCAAATTTTTCGTATGCATACATGAGTGCACCTCCCTTCAGATAAAAATTTCCTCTATAATGAGTCTGCGATATTCTGTAGAGAAGTCTCTCTTGAAAATACCGAGTTAGGATAGTCTGATTAAAGACATTTTCCTTTCTTGCAACGTTCAGCAATTTTGTACGTATTGACTTCCCGTAGTTTTTATTTTGTTCTTTACTCATAGCTTCACTTGTAGATAATTTCCCAGGATATTACCAACACGCAATTGTCTGGCATAATCCATTAGTTTACTGATATTTCTTTCTGGTCTGGAAAGATAGTTATCGATGATTTCAGAACAGACATCAATGCCCACTTTGTTGCGGAACTTTACTGCATCGCATACGCATCGTTCTACATCATATACCTTTACCTTAAATCCATCTATTACTTTCTCCATCACGCCGATTTCAAGAATGTTGGAAGTATAGTGATGGAGCTCTATCTTTGGAAATGAAGGAACTTTTACTTTTCTATCCCTTTTGATGGCGACATGATAAGCCTGCGGCATGGATGTCGTAAGCTGATGGATATTCCAGGCAGACCAAAGGCAGAGAATACCATTTGGAACAATAGACTCAATATCAACCATACATGCTGACAATTGGTCTATGTTAGCATATACGCCACGGCAAACCTGAATCAGTTCACCTTGACGAACGGCTTCCAGCATCTTGTAGTAAGCTGTTCGTCCTTGTACTTTGACGCTTGCTGATGATATGAATGAATTCTTTGTTTCCATAATTGTTCTTCTAATTTTGGTACAAAAGTACCACAAATATTTTTAATTGTGGTACTTTTGTACGGAAAACTTTTAATATCCTCTCTTTTTTAATACATTTCAACAGTTTTATAGCTATTTTCGTACAAAAGTACCACGAATATTGCTAAGTGTGGTACTTTTGTACGGGATGATAGAATGGACAATGCATGGTTATTTGCCTCTTGATTTCTTTCTCGTCATTCTATTTTTCTCCTTTATCCGTTGTACTTAAACACCTTGACCATTTCCTTGTCGCCACCCACAAGCTGGCTACATCTGTTCAGCATTCCAGTATCGACGAAACCGCATTTCTCCATGACTCTTCCTGATGCAGGATTGCCTGTGAAATGGTCTGCCCAGATGTTTTCGAAATGCTTCTCGTTGATGCAGTAGTCAAGCATCAGCTTCAAGGCTTCGGTGCAGATTCCTTGGTTCCAAAATGGCTTTCCTACCCAGTAGCCCACCTCACAGTCGTTTTCTCCGATAGGGATGTTGCTGGTTTCATGGGTGTAGTAGCCGATGCAGCCGATAGCCTCGCCAGTCTCTTTCAACACAATCGCCCATGTCGTTTCATTATGGAAGAATGTCCGGATTATCTCCCGACTTTCCTCAACAGACTTATGCGCCGGCCATCCAGCTCGTGGTCCTACGTCAGGGTCGGAGGCGTACTTGAAGAGCGCCTCTGCATCTGATTCCTGCCAATATCGAAGTAAAATTCTTTCTGTTTCCATCAGATTATTTCAATGAAATTCTTCGTTCTTTATTTTGTGTCTATTATCTTTTAGCAGAGATATTTGGGGGTACTAGCTTATCTTTCCACCCTTAAAATGCATCTCAAATGTGACCACGAAAGATTTTGCACGCGCGCGTGCAAAATCTCCCAATTCAGGGAAATATTGGTATAATTGCTTGAAATAGGCAAGGTTACGAACACCATAGCCGGAGCCGAACTCAGTCGTCAACTGCTGAGATATGGACTTGATGAGCTGTATTCCATAATCTGCACGCTGCTTGCCAAGCTGCTCTTCTTCAACAATACGTTTGCCGATTTCCCAGTTTGAGCGTATCAGGGTTTCGTTGATAGATTGATACGCCTTGTTTCTTGCCCTTGTGATGATGGTTCTGATATCATCTATGACATGTGCATCTATATTTATAATATTCTTTTCCATCTATATATTTTTTCATTTATTCAAGTTTCGCCCATACGCCCTGAACTAGGAGCTTCTGGGCCTTCAGCCCGTACTTGAACCACATACGAAAGTTCAATTATTAATTTTTAAGGCAAAGATAATAAAAAAAAGGAAAATGAGCAAAAAAATGATGATTTTTTACTCATTTCCCTTTAACTTTCTTTGGAAATCCTTAATGACCTTAATGACCGTGACCTTAATGACCGGATTTCTCAGTTTTCTTTATCCCATGCAGCTCGTTACTCCGAGCGTAGTAGCGATAGCGGTCAGAATGCTGATGGCTATCTGCAGAATTGTTTTCCAAGTGTTCGCTTTCATTTTTTTTGAATGTTGAATGTTGAGTGTTGAATGTTGAATTTTTTGTGGGCGGATAGGCTGGGCTAGGGGCTAGCACCCTAGCCAGTCTATCCTTGGGCTATTCAAGGCCGTCGCCAGTATCGTCCTTGCCGGTAGTGCCGCCGCCTGATTCAGAGCCTTGGCCTTCGCTGCCGGTCTGACCGGTGTTTGAACCGCCTGGGGTAGAACCGCCTGGCGTATTATCCGGAGTAGTTGGGGCGTTGAGGTCAACGTTGGTCTTACCCTCCTTAATCGCCTTGATAACGGCTGCCTGAGCACTGCGGCTGGCTACGAGGTTGAACTCGGCGTCATCGCGAAGGTTCTTGAACTCCTGACCAGGCTCCCACTGAACCTTCACACCAGTGATGTTCTGTGCGGTGAACTTGTCAGCATCTTCAGCACCCTTCGAGGTGAGAAGGAGAGAGAAATCACCGAGGTCACCCAGACGAATTTTCTTGCCCTCAAGCAACATCTCACGCATGCAGTCTACGGCAATGTAGAGGATGGCGCTGATGTCGGCTCTCGAATAGACACTTCCATGAGAAGTGATGTGCTTGGCAAACTTCTCGATGGTCATGATGTCGGTGTACTGTGAGATGGCGAAAGCATTCTGCTTCTCGGTCTTCACGAGTTCCAGGTCCTTCTGGTCAGGATTCTTACCCTCCTTCTTCGCCTGGTTGATGCGTGACTTCGCCTGGTTGATTTCCAGAAGATTTGCGTTCACGCTACGCATTACGATGCTGTAATTAATCATAGTCGTTTGTAGTATGTTTAGAGTCCTTTGTTTTACAACTCCCCAGAACGCCCCGTTCCTGCCGTTTTCGGGGTCTTCATTGATGACCGGCGCCTGCCATCATTTATAACCCGCGTTGGTCTTAATAGAAGACCGCCTTCAGGCACCTAAGGCATTTCCTTCGATTGCTGGTGCAAAGATACGAAAAAATCCGGTATCTACCAAATTTAGACATGTGATAAGGGGCGATTTTCAGCAAACTTACGATTTGAAAGTTAGCTTAAAAAACAAACTCTATGTTTATGCTGTGCATCTCTATGTTTTGTGGCATAGAAAACTATGTTTTGCTTTATAAATCAGCACATTACAAAGTAATAACCTATTTGCAGGAAACGTGTTCAGTATTCAGTATTCAGTTTTTTTCGCTGTTGTTACCACTCTCTGTATAGATAGTATATTATATATATATAAATATATATATATATAATATAAAATAACTACTTACAATTTATAACCATGAAAAAGGTAACTATCGCGAAAAAAACTGAATACTGAATACTGAACACCCTTTAGGCACTAATTAGTTTACTCCGCAAGAGGTATTTGTATTCAATCTGTACAGGTCGAAATAGTTCATCATTTCTCGCGCTGTGCGAATCGGCA
>ERZ1023897.186-NODE-186-length-16953-cov-27.201503_pt1 | contig 16953 bp, 18 predicted proteins | sample MGYA00380399_ERZ1023897 | MGnify/ENA primary metagenome ERZ1023897 (study PRJEB33179, sample SAMN07448995) | human gut metagenome | biome: Human-gut; feature: Human associated habitat; material: Faeces | host: Homo sapiens | place: India: Bhopal | collected... | reverse complement strand
TCGGGTAATGTATGATATTACCAGTAAGCCGCCCGGAACGATTGAGTTTGAATAAGGTGGATATCCCAAGGCAACGCCCTTTATCCTCAAGGGGCAAAAATCTTTAGCCTAGGGAATGAATAAAATAACGAGAAAATAAAGACCTTGTAGAGCGGAAAAACCGTTCTATGGGGTCTTTTTCTTTTACTTAAAACCATGGAGAAAGCCTTGAAAATAGAGGAATATTGAGAGATAAGAGAGAAGAAAGAGAGAGTAAGCCAAGACCTTGAAGGAAGTCCTAAAATGCCTTGAAAGAGAAAATAGGTGAGGATAAAGGATTTTGCCTTTTGAGGATAAAGAGGGTTGCCTGAATATATGGAGATTTCGTTTTTGGCAAAATCCGTTTTTGGGGATGCCCTAAAATCAAGTCTTCCAAGGATTCACGTTTTTGGCGTTTTGCCAAAAATCGCAAATTTGGCATTTTGCCAAAAATAGAAGCCCATTTTTGGCATTTTCCTACTCTTGTATTCCTTGGAAAGAAAGGTGGCATTTTATGAGGGAAAAGAATTACAAAGGAGCAAAATGTACAAAGAGGTATGTGAATAAGTGTGATGATGTTTGCAAAACTTATGATGCAATTCAATATGTCTATGCAAATCTATTGTCGGAAACAGAAGAAGTAAAGTCGTTCCAAGTTAATGTATTGTTGCAGGGGTTGGAAGAAGGGGCATATACATCTGATTTTGTTATTACCAAAGCCGATGGAAACCTTATGGTGAGGGAATGTGTGAGCAGAAAGCATCTTACAAAACCAATGACAACAAAGCTTTTGGATGTAAGCAGAAACTATTGGAAGTCCCATGGTGTAAGTGATTGGGGTATTGTGATAGAAGAAGGGGGGAGGCATATGAACAAAGCAGATATGAGAAAAGGAATGCTTCTAAAAGGAAAAGTTGGAGCAGAAGAAAAAATATATCGGGTGTTGGACTTGAAAGAAAAAGTGCTTGTGCTTGATTATGTAAAAAAGACTATGCCGGTATGGAAAACATATGAGGAATTATCTGATTGTGTGGAAAAAGAGGAAGAAACCAGGGCAGAAGCAATAGACATAATAGATGTCATGGAGGGGGAGAGCAGAAAAACAGCATATCAGAGATATAACATGATTTCAGGTATTCTTCCTTTTCTTTCAGAGGAGAGCATGAGAATAGAAGCAATCAAAAGAGTATCAGAAAGATATGGCATTTCCAAACAGACGGTCAGAAATTATTTATGTGAGTATCTAGCAACAATGGATGTCAGAAGTCTTGCACCAGGGTATAAAAAAGCAGAGAAGAAGCTTAGTGCGGATGAAAAGAATATGAGAAAGTCCCTGAACAAATGGTATTACACAACCAAGAAAAGAACATTGAAGAATTGCTACATTCTTATGTTGCAGCATTTTTATTGCAATGCAGATGGAACATTGAAAGAGCAATATCCATCATACTATCAGTTGTAGGATACGGGGGCGTATTAGGAATATGCCACATTTCTGAAGCAAGGGATAGAGATAATAAAGTCTGGGGAGAAGTTGTAGCAATTTATTTGTTACCGGAGATATGGGGAAGTGGGCAAGGAAGTGAATTGCTTCGATATGCGTTAGGAAAATTGAAAAAGAATGGTTTTAGAAATATTTGTTTGTGGGTAATGAAGGGCAACATAAGAGCTAGAAAATTCTATGAGAAAAATGGGTTTCAAATAAGTGGAAAAGAACGTGAAATCGAGATTGCTGAGTGTAGAGTAAGCGAGGTTGAATATATTTATTATGGTTAAAATACATAGAATCGCAAGTGGTAATGTGAATTGTTATATAGTAGCGGATAATGACAAGGCTATATTGATTGATACTGGTAGGAAGAAGTATTGTGAGAAGATTTTAGAAAGGTGCAAGAAGTTTCATGTAAGCTTAATTGTACTCACACACGGACATATGGATCATTGTCAGAATGCTACTTATCTTGCTGAGGCTTTGCATATTTCAATAGCTATAAATAAAAATGATATGGATCTGATACCGGATAATAGAAAACAATCTTTATTAGCAAAAACATTTTTGGGTAAAATTGTTTAATCTGTATCTCTAAGTAGTTTTGAAATGGATAGCTTAGAAGTGTTTGATCCAATAATTTATTTGAAAAATGGCGATGATTTGAGTGAATATGGTATAGCTGCAAAGGTTGTAGAATTACCGGGACATACGAAAGGATCTATTGGAGTAGAGATAGAGGATAACTTGTTTGTCGGAGATGCGTTGATGAATATGTTTTATCCAACAGTATCTATGCTTTATGTAGATGAACAGGAAATTTTATTAAGTGCTAAATATATTAGTGAATTGGGTGAGAAAACAATTTATTTTGGTCATGGAAAATCAAAACGAAATCGGGAATGGGTAAAATAATACAACGTTCTGGCAAAGGTCTGGTGAAGAAGCACTAGACCTTTTCACGTTGAGAAGAAAATGTAAAAATTATTGAGAAAGCAATACAAGCATAGTATAATGTATTTGTGGAAATATGACAAAAAAGGATGTTTTTTAGAAATAATGTGGTTAATAAATCTCGTACCATTGGTGCGAGAAATGGAGATGGATATGGAAAAAAGTGAAATTGTGGGATATGAGCCGTTGGTCAATGACTTAAAGCTATTGATAAATAAAAAGCAATATCATGTTTTGAAAATGATAAATGCGGAGACTATTAATTTATATTGGGAAATTGGAGAAGAGATTTATAAACAACAAGAACAAAATGGATGGGGAAAATCTATTGTACAAGTATTGTCAAAAGAATTACAGAAAGAATTTCCGGGAGCAAAAGGTTATTCAGCCGCTAATCTGTGGAGAATGCGTAATTTTTACTTGACTTATCGTGATTCTGAAAAACTCGCACCATTGGTGCGAGAAATTAGCTGGAGCAATAATATAATTATCATGGAGAAATGCAAAGATGATTTACAAAAAGAATTTTATATTCAGATGACAAAGCGATATGGTTGGACAAAGCGTGTATTGACTAATTTTATTGAAGCACAAACATATGAAAAATATTTGTTGAATCAGACCAATTTTGATTTAACATTAACCGAAGAGAGAAGAGTACAGGCAAAATTAGCAGTAAAGGACGAATATACCTTTGATTTTGCGGAACTCTCACCGGAATATTCAGAACACGAGCTGGAAATGCAGTTAGTAAACAATATTAGGTCATTTTTGATAGAAATGGGTGGTGATTTTACATTTATTGGAAATCAATACCATTTGATGATAGGAAGCAGGGATTTGTATATTGATCTATTGCTTTTTCATAGAAGGTTGAGAAGTCTGATAGCCATAGAGTTAAAAATAGGTGAATTTGAAGCAGAATATGCTGGAAAGATGCAGATGTATTTGACGGCATTGGATGAACAAGTTAAATTGCCTGACGAGAATCCATCTATTGGTATTATTATTTGTAAGAGCAAGGATAAAATGTATGTAGAATATGCCTTGAAGCAAATAAATGCACCGATTGGGGTGGCTACATATCAGTTACGAAATACACTACCAGAAGAGATGAAAGCAATGTTGCCGGAACCGGAGGAGATTGTTAAGAGGTTGAGGATATTTGAGAAAGAATGAAATGAGAAAAATGTTACATCCTTAGAATATTGTGATATACAAAAATGATAAAAATTGGAGACATGATAATGAGGATTTTACTAGTAGAACCTAATTATAAAAACAAATATCCGCCAATGGGATTGATGAAGATAAGTACTTACCATAAAGGGCGTGGGGATGAAGTGACTTTTTACAAGGGGGTTATGGATTCAGCGGAATTTTATGGAAAGCATTATGATAGGGTATATATAACATCATTGTTTACGTTTTATTATAATCAGACTGTCAAAACAATAAAGAGTTATGAAAAACTTATTTCGCCAGAGAAGATTTTTATTGGTGGGATTATGGTATCTTTAATGAAAGAAAAGATTAAAGAAGATATAGACGATAGAATTAGTATTCTTACAGGCTTATTAACTGATTCAAGCATTTTGGGGTTAGGTGATTCTGTAAATATTGATATACTTCCGTTAGACTATTCCATTTTGGATGATATAGTATATAAGTATCCGGCAGGGGATAATTATTTTGCTTATATTAGTCGAGGTTGTACAAACAAGTGTAGCTTTTGTGCAGTTCCGATACTGGAACCTGAATTTTGTATGACTAATAATATAGTACAACAAGTTAAAACAATAGGTGAGGAGTTCGGAGAAAAAAAGAATTTATTGTTACTAGATAATAATATATTAAGTTTTTCTGAAAATGAATTAGAGCAAATTGTTAGTGATATAGAAAGTTTAGGATTTGACAAAAAGACAAAATTCTATAAAGAACTTCCCTTAAAACAATTTATGAGGAAGTTACATAGGTATGAAAGTGATACAATTGCGTCCAAAAACGTACTAGAAGAAACTCTTTTATATTTGAAAGAAAAGAAAAAAATTAAGAAATCGAAAATATATCAAGAAAAATATTTGGAAATCATGGGAAAGATAGAATGTTCAGAAGACAAATTGCAAGTATTGTTTGAAAATGAAAATGAATTAATAGAAATACTGGATTTTTACCATCGTCCAGTTGGAAGCAGAAGAGCAGTTGATTTTAATCAAGGTATGGATGCAAGACAATTAACAGATGAAAAAATGAGGATTTTGTCTAGAATTCCAATAGAGCCATTTAGATTAGCTTTTGATAGTATAAAGTATAAAACAATATATTCTGATGCACTAAAAATAGCAGCTAAGTATGGCGTGAGCAGTTTCTCTAATTACATTTTATATAATTGTGATGATAAACCAGAAGAGTTGTGGGAACGTCTAAAAGTAAATGTTGATTTAGCAAAAGAATTGAAAGTAAAAATATTTTCTTTTCCCATGAAGTATGCGCCGATAAATCGGACAGATAGGAAATTTGTTGGAAAGTTCTGGAACAAGAAATATTTAAAAAATATTTATGCAATCTTGAATGTCACGAAGGGAATTGTTGCCGATGGAGAGAGTTTCTTTTTTAAGGCATTTGGGAGGAATGTAGAAGAATTCTATGTAATATTATCAATGCCGAAAGAATTTGTAACATATAGAAATTATTTTGAAGAGAATGGGTTGGCAGCTGAATGGAGAGATAAATTTTTACAGCTTTCTATAGAAGAAAAAAACGAGTTGTTACAAGTTTTAAGCGAGGAAAGAACCACACAGAATTCACGATTGATTGAATTATTAGGATACTACAGTATAAGAAAAGAAACGGAGTGATACGATGCCTAGGAATTATGAGTACAAGGAAGTAGCGGTACAAGAATTGTTACTGGATGAGGAAAATCCCAGATTTGCATCTAGTATTTTGGTAAAGGAGAGTACTAATAAGATTACACAGGAAATGATTATAGAGCATTTGTTAAGGTATTCGGATGTAATCAAGTTGGCACAAAGAATCAATGAAGTAGGCGAATTACATGGTTCGGAAATCATTACTTGTACTAAGAAGGGTGATAAGTTTGTTGTCTTGGAAGGTAACCGAAGAACATGTGCGTGTAAATTACTTTTGGATAGAAAATTGATACCAGAACAATATAGGAGCAATTTTCCGTTTATTACCGAGCATGCAAAGGCGAATATCGAAAAAGTTATGGTTACAATTTATCCTGATAGAGAGTCTGTACAAGCATATCTAAGTGATAGACATATCGCGGGGGTAAGGCGTTGGTCTGCGCTAGAAAAGAATAATTACTATATGAATTTGTTTTTACAATATGGAAATGTGGAATCTGTAAAAAAGCATACTAGTGATAGCGTTTCAGTTGTTACAAAGAGTATTAAGAAGTATCAGTTTTTTATGGATGTATTTAATATTTTGAAATCTAAGTATACAAGCTTAGAAATCGAAAAAATAGATTATTTACCTATGGTAGATAGATTCATGGATACTTTGGTGGGTGACGATGAAGAAGTTGGTTTGAATTTAGAGATAGATTATGAAAAATTACAATATCTTTGTATTCCGGAGAAAAGAGATGTATATGATAAAATTTTACTGAAGATAGGGGAAGCGTTTTTGGTAAGGAAAGAAAGGAGATTGTGTGGAGACGGTGAACTTTCTAAGGTGGTAGGTAGTGAAATATACGGGAAGAATGACCAAAAGAGATTAATTTTGGAGGATATACGTATTCCTGGGTTATACAGTTTGATACAGCAATATAAAAGTGATGGAAAAACAGAAACGTCAGGTGCAGAGGGAGATAAAAAAACAGATAGTGCAGTAAAGAATGACACTAGTGAAGGAACAGAAAATGGTGCTTCAAAGAATGCAGGGGCAGATAATGCTTCAAGTGAAGGGGATATGTCAAAAGATAGTGCACAAACAGCTAATGGCGAGAAAAATGGGAATACATCTTCGAATGAGGATAAAGGGGAAGAGGATAATAAACAAGAAAGAGGAGCCGGTGGAAATAGCAACTTGCCATACTTTTTCCAAGGGTTAAATTATCAGAACTTAGATCCAAATGATTCGGATTCGCATGGTGTAAGTAGAGCTTGTAAAGAAATTCAGCTATTTTCGAATAGAAAATTAGTGGATAATTTCCCAATGGCAGCCGCCTTTTTGACGAGAACAATTATTGAACATGCATTGATTTACTATTCCAAAAAGCATAAAATTCAAGGTCAAAATAAATTTATATGGGAGGATATTTCGAATAATGGAAATGCAATAAAGTTAAGTTCAATAATTAATAAATATAAAAGTAATTTGGCAAATTATATTTTGGATATTAAGATGAGAGAGTATTTTACTGATTTGTTTGGCGATTATAACACAAATGTAAATCCTCTAAATTGGGTGGTACATAGACCCGATGAATATCAATTGCCAGCAAAAGATTTGATTGATTTACCACGTAAAGGTTTATTGGCTTTAATTAATTTTCTCATTGCTTAGCTTTAAAGGATGTAAGGTATAAGGTACAAATTTGATAGTAAGATATTGGGGTTATGTCTATTGACCTATTTGAAGTTTATAGTTATAATCTATGCGTGGCAACACTTTGGCAACAGAAAATCAGTAAGCCAAAATAAAATGTGTAAATGAAGTAAAATAAAGGCAGATTTTAAATAAAACTTAAACAAAATAGTTTAAGCAAAAGAAACAACTTGTCGAGTTTGAATAACGGACAGAAATGCCGAAAGCCTGTATTTATGCGGGTTTCCGGCATTTGTTTTATCAAATGGCTCTAGTTTGGCTCTATTTGTGGGCGGAGTAATGACTTTCGTAAATCAATATATTGCTTTGCTAGGTTGATTAGGAGAAAAGATGACAGATAATGAAAAGAGATTTATAAAAAGTATATTTTCGGGAGACAGTAGTGGTTATGACTATTATCATACAATACGAGTATATAAACTGGCTACTAAAATCGCAAAACAGGAAAATGCAGATGTTAAAACAGTGCAGTTGGCGGCTCTGTTACATGATGTGGACGATATTAAGCTTTCTCCGGACACTTATGCTACCAAGAAAAATGCAGTTGATTTTATGATGGCAAATAAGGTAGATGAGGAAATAATAAAGGTTGTATGTAAAATTATAGATGAGGTTTCATTTGCAGGAACTGATTCCGTCGTACCTGATACCATAGAAGGAAAATGTGTGCAGGATGCAGACAGGCTGGATGCCATAGGAGCTATTGGAATTGCCAGAACATTTGCATATGGTGGTAGTAGGGGAAGAAAGATTTATGATCCGGAAATAAAACCTAAAATAAAAATGAACAAAGATGAGTATCAGAAAAATAAAAACTCTACAAGCATTAACCATTTCTATGAAAAGTTGCTCTTGTTGAAAGACATGATGAATACGACTGAGGGAAAGAAACTGGCAGAACACAGACAGGCTGTAATGCAGGAATTTCTTAATGAGTTTATGATAGAATGGGAAGGGAAAATGTGATGGAAGTAAAATTTTATGATACAGTTAATGATGAACTATTGAAGTTTGCAGTAATAATCTCACAGAGCAACGGCAAGTGGGTATTCTGTAAGCATAAAGAAAGAGATACCTATGAAGTGCCGGGAGGGCATCGAGAAACAGGCGAAAATATTCTCGAAACCGCTAAAAGGGAGCTCCAGGAAGAAACAGGAGCAGTAAAATATGAGATAAAGCCAATCTGTGTATATTCAGTAACTGGTAAGACGAGAGTAAATGATACAGGTGAGGAATCATTTGGAATGCTTTATTTTGCGGAGATAACTGAATTTGCTAAAGAATTACATAGCGAAATGGAAAAGGTTATATTAATGGATGAGTTGCCTGAGAATTGGACATATCCGTTGATTCAGCCTAAATTGATTGAAAAATATATGCAGATAGAAAAGCAGTCTTATAGCCAGATACAGTTGTCAGCAAAACAGACTATAGAATACATAAAGAATACTATCAAGCCGGAAATGAATTTACTTGAGATTCGAGAGTTATCTGAGGAAAAACTGTTAGAGTTGGGTGCAGATTCGTTCTGGTATTGGGATGTTGGTGCATTTGTATTTGCAGGAGATGAAACATGCGTTTCTGTATCTGGTAAGCAGTATGTAACTTCGGATAGAGTTATAGGAAACAACGATATAATAACCATTGATTTAAGTCCACAGGTGGGGAATATCTGGGGAGACTATGCGAGAACTATTATTGTAGAAAACGGCATGGTTGTAGAGGATATAGGGCTGATTGAAAATCCGGAATGGAAAAGCGGTCTCCAGATGGAAGAGAAATTACATGCAGAATTGTTACGTTTTGCTACGAAGGAAACAACCTTTGAGAAATTGTACTATCATATGAATGAGTTCATAGTGGAAAATGGATTTGTTAATCTTGATTTTATGGGCAATCTGGGACATTCCATTGTAAAAACCAAAGGTGATAGAGTTTACATTGAAAAAGGTAATATGACCAAGCTTGGCGATGTAAAGTATTTTACATTTGAACCGCACATAGCATTTCCAGATTCAAAGTATGGATATAAGAAAGAGAATATTTATTACTTTGACGAAAACGGGTTGATGGAACTTTAAAAGAAGGTAAAGAAAATGAATGTTATTTTTGATATGGATGGACTGATGTTTGATACAGAGAAAGTGTTTATAAAGGCTTGGGATTATGCCGGTGAAAAGATTGGAATTGGAAAAGCCGGATATATGGTCTATAAAACTTTAGGTATGAGCATTGTTGCCTCTTATGAGATTTGGAACGAAGAGTTTGGTGATCGGTATAATCAGGAAGAATTGCGTAAATACACAAAAGAATTTCTGAAAAACTATTATGAAAATAATAAAGTGCCTGTAAAGCAAGGATTGTATGTCTTGTTGGAGTATTTGAAAAATGCAAATGCCAAGTTGGCAGTTGCTTCTTCATCACCGCGTTGGGAAGTGGAAAAACATCTAAATGATGCCGGAATTATAGATTACTTTTCCGCAATTATTTGTGGAGACATGGTTGAGAAATCTAAGCCAGCGCCGGACATTTACATAAAAGCCTGTGAAATGTTAAATGAAAATCCTGAAGAGTGTATAGCTCTTGAAGATTCAAAAAACGGATTACTATCGGCTTACAGAGCGGGATGTAAGCCAATCATGGTTCCGGATTTGTGACAACCGGATGAAGAAATATTGCAGATAATAAAGGGCAAGTATTCCGATTTGGAACAGGTGAAAAAGGCGTTTGAAAGTGGTGAAATATAGAAACAAGGGAGACACAACAGTGAATATTCTAGTTATTGGTGGAACACGATTTTTTGGTATACATATGGTTAATGAGCTTTTAACCGCAGGTTATGATGTAACAATTGCAACACGTGGGAAGGCATCAGATTTATTTGGGGATAAGGTTAAAAGGATATTTCTGGAAAGGACTAAGGAAGAAAGTGTACGAGAGGCATTAAGCGGTACTCATTACGATGTAGTAATTGATAAAATTGCATATTGCTCAAATGATATTAAGTATGTGATGGATGTTATAGATTGTGATAAGTATATTTATATGTCAAGCACATCTGTGTATAACCCGAAACATATCAATACCGTTGAGGCAGATTTTGATGGAATTGAAAATGAACTGATATGGTGTGATAGAAAAGCATTCCCTTATGAGCAAATAAAGCGTCAGGCAGAGTGTGCGTTATGGCAGCAGTATCCAGAAAAGAATTGGATTGCCGTTAGATATCCATTTGCCATTGGAAAGGATGATTATACAAAAAGGCTGTTGTTCTATGTAGAACATACTATGAAATCCATTCCAATGAATATTGACAATGTTGATTGTCAGATGAGTTATATTCGCTCCGACGAAGCAGGAAAATTCCTTGCATTTTTGGTGGATAAAGATGTTAAAGGAGCAATTAATGGTGCTTCGGATGGTACGATTTCTATAAAGGAAATTATCGAATATGTTGAAGAAAAGACGGGAGCAAGAGCGATAATTGATAATTCTGGCGATGATGCACCATACAATGGGGAACCGGAATATAGTATTTGTACGGATAAGGCGAAGGAATTAGGTTACCAATTTACAGAATTGAAAGATTGGATATATGAGTTGCTGGATTATTATATTCAGGTAGTCGAAGAAATGGATAAGGTTGATAATGGTAGATTTCATTAGAGTGCGAGGGAGAAAATATGCCACATGTGATTGTAAAACTATGGCCGGGACGAAACGATGAAATCAAAAGTAACTTGGCAAAGAGAATAGCACATACTGTTGCAGGAGAATTGAAGGTGGATATGGGCGATAAGCTGGTTGGCAAACATGAACATTGCTATGTGGAGAAGAAATTCAAGGGCAATCAGCGTGCGGATAAGAAGTAGTGAGGAATAGATGAATACACGATATTATATGGTCATTATCAAGGGTGAAATAAAGACATCCGAAATAATGTCATGTTGTTACAATAGAAATAACCAAAAATGGGATGTAAAATTCAATAATGGAAAAACATACTCGTATGCATATTTGAATGTGGAAAAGTTGACTGATCCGGAGGTTTTGAATCCTAACATGTATCGGATTAGCAGAGAAGGACGAGAGTTCTTTGATGTTAATGCAATATATGTGTTTAGAAGCAGATATGAGTCTTATTGGCATATTTGTTTTGGCAATGGGAGTGAAAGAGATTATCATCGCAGTGAGTTAAATATTGTGGAATCATGTCTTACTCAGAGTCAGTCATCAAATGTATTTGAATATATAAAGCAAATTGCCGGTCTGAGTAATATTAGGAATGAAGAAACTGGTGAAAAATTATTGTCTAAGAGATTTGACAAGATTTCTTTTGTGGGTAGTGATGTAGCTTTAGCAAAGTATTTGAATCCATCATCATTGCAAGGAAAAAGAACAGGACGCGAATACAATCCAATTTTTCCATTTGGATGCAATAACAGTCAGTATAAGGCTGTAAAAAATGCCATGGAGAATCAGATTAGTGTTATACAGGGACCTCCAGGAACAGGGAAGACACAAACAATATTGAATATTATTGCCAATATATTAATGCAAGGGAAAACGGTACAGATAGTATCCAATAATAATTCGGCAACAGAAAATGTATATGAAAAATTATCTTCTCCAAAATACAATTTAGGTTTTATTGCTGCGACATTAGGAAGTTCTAAAAATAAGAAATTATTTGTTGAGCATCAGGATGCCGCTTATCCAGATTTTTCGTCATGGAAAACGCAAGAAGATCCAAGTGTTTTGCAGAAGGGAATAGCAGAGCAATCCAGTCAGTTAAAAAGTGTTTTTGATAAGCAGGAAAAACTGGCGTGTTTAAGGCAGGAACTTTCACAGTTGGTTACTGAACAGGAATATTTCAATCAATATGTTAAAGAATCAGATGTTCATACAGATAGTATTAATTTCAAGAAAAAACTATCTTCAAAGCAATGGATGGTATTGTGGCAGGAATGCCAGTTGATTTCAGAAGAGAAAACGGCAATAGGATTTTGGTTTAAGATAAAAGCCTTATTTAAATATGGAGTAACCGATTGGAGCATTTATAAGCAGGATATTTCAAAGATAATTACAACCTTTCAAGCAATGTATTATCGTGCGAAGCAGGCGGAGTTGTCTGCGGAAATTGCAGATATTGAAAAGTATTTAAATAGTGTTAATAAAAATTTGCTTGAGGATTTATGCAATCAGTCAATGGTCGTCCTAAAAGACAAACTGGCAAGAAAGTATGAAGGTAACAGCGGCAGAAAAACTTTTAGTGAAGATAATTTGTGGAAGGAGCCATATGATGTACTGGCTGAGTATCCGGTTATATTAAGTACAACGTTTTCATCAAGAAACAGCCTGAATTCAGATGTGGTGTATGATTACCTTATCATGGATGAGGCATCACAGGTAGATATTGCAACTGGTGCGTTGGCATTGTCCTGTGCAAGGAATGTTGTTATTGTGGGTGATACCAAGCAACTTCCTAATGTTGTTACAGATGATATAAAGGCCAAAGCAAAAGTTATATTTGACAGCTTTCATATTAGTGAGGGATATCAGTATACAAATAGCTTTCTGCAATCCATTTTGGATGTTATGCCAAACGTAACACAAACATTGTTGCGGGAACATTATAGGTGTCACCCTAAAATAATAAATTTCTGTAACCAGAAATTCTATCGTGGTGAATTGATTATTATGACAACGGATAAGGGTGAAGATGATGTTTTATCGGTAGTAAAAACAGTGGAGGGAAATCATGAGCGTAACCATTATAGCCAGCGCCAGATAGATGTTATTAAAAGTGAGATTATACCAAAATATGTTTCAAATCCGGAAGAAACCGGAATTATTGCACCGTACAAAAATCAGGTAGAAGCATTAAGCAAGGAGATTACAGATATTGATGCGGCTACGGTGCATAAGTTCCAGGGTAAGGAAAAAGAGAATATTATTATATCTACTGTGGATGATGAGATATCTGATTTTGCAGATGATCCGTATTTAATCAATGTTGCTGTATCAAGAGCGAAAAAGAAATTGATGCTGGTTGTAACTGGAAATGAGCAATCAAAAGAGCGCAATATAACAGATTTGATTGATTATATTCAGTATAATAATTTTGAGGTTACTGAAAGCAAGATTTATTCGATTTTTGATTACCTTTACAAGCAGTATACTGAGGAAAGAAGGGTATACTTGCAGAAGCACAAAAAAGTATCAGAATATGATTCGGAAAATCTGATGTATTCATTGATAGAGGACATTATCTCCGCTAACAAGTATTCAAGCTTGGATGTTGTTTGTCATTTTCCGTTGAATATGTTGATTAAGAATCCAGAACTATTAAATGAGCAGGAATGTCAGTATGCAATGAATTCAGCAACACATTTAGATTTTCTGATTTATAACAGAATTGGTAAAAAGCCTGTGTTGGCGATTGAGGTTGACGGATATGAATATCATAAAGAGGATACTGTTCAGGCTTCAAGAGATTTGTTGAAAAATCATATTATGGAGTTGTATGAAATTCCATTACTGAGATTTATGACTAATGGTAGTGGCGAAAGAGAAAAGATTGTAGAGATGCTAGATAAGTTTGTTTGATAGCGTGAAAAGAAAAAGGAGAAATTACCATGGCTGTATCTTATAAAAGATTATGGAAATTATTAGTGGATAAAGAAATGAGCAAATCGGATTTGCGTAAGAAGGCAGAAATTGCTCCTAATACAATGACAAAGCTTCGCCGTGATGAAGAGGTGAGCCTAACGATTCTTAGCAAAATCTGCAAAACTTTACATGCAGATTTTGGGGATATTGTGGAGTATGTGCCGGATGCAGAAATATGGGATTTGTATAATGAGAACAGAGAGCTTCTGGGAAAAGACCATGTAAGAGGAGAGCAGCTACCGATAGATGGATATCATTTGGTGGTGCATGTATGGATTCGTAATTCAAAGGGAGAGTACCTTATTTCGCAGCGTTCTGCAAATAGGCCAACATATCCTTTGATGTGGGAATGTGTAGGTGGTTCGGTTGTGAAGGGAGAAGATAGTTTACAGGGAGCAATTCGTGAGGCAAAGGAAGAGGTTGGCGTTGATTTAATGCCGGAAAATGGACAAGTGCTTTTTACAAAGACACGAAAAATCATTGAGGGAAAAATCTTTAATGATATTATGGATGTTTGGCTGTTTGAATATGAAGGAGAAGTCGATTTGGGAAATGCTACAACGGATGAAGTGGCACAGGTTGCTTGGATGAACAGGGAACAGATAAAAGAATTGTTTGATGCAAATATGTTTGTGGATACATTGGAATACTTCTTTACGGAAGATGATAGACAGTAGTACTGATTATGTAGATGACAAGAAGGTTATATCTTTATTGAATGGGCAAAGGAGAATAGAGAATGTTTTTAAAAAGACTAAAATTGACAAATTATAGAAAATTTTCTTCAGAGAAAAATATTGTGGAATTTATTAGTTCCAAAATTGTTTTAAATCAAGACAATGATGATATTAACGATAATTTTGAGGAGAATAGTGTACAAAATGATTGTGACGAGATTCACTTCTGTTATATGTAGCATGACTTAGTTTTGAAGAAGATAAAAGTGGATAACTTGTAACACAAAAACCACCTGTTATCTTGCGGCCTGTAAAAATAATAATTTTATTTTCGTTACTTAAGCGATACTCGTTGATAGCTTGCGGGGGAATTTGAACGGATCGGTTTTCATGTATTACCGAAAGACCAAAAACAAATTTTCCCCCTTTGTTTAATTGCGGCATAAAAAACTCCTTTTCTGCTTTATTTTTTTATCAATATATGTTATGATAGTACTACAAATAGATAGTGCTTTATATATAAAGCACTATAAAAAAGTATGAAAGTCAAGGAGAGTGATTAAAATGTTATCAAAACCAGCAACAATGTTATTAGGTCTTATTTATGAAAAGCCGCTTAATGCCTATGAAATAACAAAGTTATTAGGATATATGAATGTTAGGTGGTGGTTTAATATTGCAGACTCAACCGTTTATACTACAATAAAAAATTTAGAGAAAAAAGGATTTATTGAGGGGGAAACAGAAAAGGTTGGAAATATGCCAGACAGAACAGTCTATACATTAACTGTCAAAGGAGAGAAAGAGTTTCGGGAAGCAATAAGAAAAGCCATAGTGCAATTTGATTATGATACCAATATATTTACAATAGCAGCGTTTTTTATTGATATTTTTGATACTGATGAGAAAAGGGAATTGTTAGAAAAAAGATTAGAATTATTACAGGCATACTTGGTTGGTATAAGTAAGCAGGATAATAATTTATGGGAAAAAGAAGTATCGGCTTCTCATGTGGCTAATCTAAAAAGAATGATTGATATAGTAAATGCGGAAATCTCTGGAACAAAGAGATTGTTGTCAAGTTGTGAGGGGAGTGGTAATTATGAAAAATAAATGGATACATTTTAGTATTGATAGAGAAAGCTTAATAGGAATGTTAAGTGGCGTAGGGATAGTTATATTAAGTGTTATCATGACTATTTTCAATAATGATATAGCTAATATTATTTTAAGGGATATATTGATGATTTTAGTTTTAGGTTTTTTCTTTCCCTTGTATTTTACTATAATTGAAAATAAAAAATCGGTGTCAGTTTTAGGTATTCACAAGAAAAAAATAGTTATTAGTTTGGCAATAAATATTATTGCAGCCATAATGTTATTGGTTATGTTTATATCTGGAAATACAGAAACCATAATGTTTTCTAAAAATTCCTTTTTTGCAATTACATACATTTTAGTTGCGGGTGTTTTTGAAATGGTATGTATTTACGGTTTTTTTCGCTATGAAGTTGAAAGAGCTTTTGGAATAATTCCGGCTATTATTATGACTGCTGTATTTTATAGCTTACATCATGCAGGTTTTCAACCAGAATTTTTAAAACTATTTTTTGTGGGAATTATGTATGTTTCTGTATTTTACATTACTAAAAATATTTTCAGTATTTTTCCGTTTTTTTGGGGAGTAGGTGCTATTTGGGACGTATTGATAAACTCAGAAGCAGGCAAACAAATTGAAAATATACAAAGTTTTTATATTGCCATTTTGATGTTAATATCAATGCTAGGAATTTGTATTTATATTTATAAGAGAAAGTAATTAAAAGATTATATAAAAGGCAGAACATTATTGCTAACAGTTCTGCCTTTTGTTGTCATTGTTTATCCGTTATCCTCCGCAGGCTTAAAGGATTGCTCGCAAATATCCAGCACATTATCATTTTGATCCATACTGAAGGATAAATTGAAAAAGACTTCAGGGTAGCGTTCATCAATATAGGAATAGCACAAATTGTATTGGCTTTCCAGACCATCATGATTATAGGCCTTATTTTTATACACTACCTCTTTTTGAGGCTCTCCATAAGCAGCAATCACTTGTTCCCTGGAATCGCCTAATTTTATACCACGCGAAGTTTCTGTGTCTGATGACATTTGATCGGGGTATTCCGTATATGCCGTACAATTTGTAGTCATAATAGAAATACGTTCTACATCTTCATAGCCGTTTCCGGCTCCATATAAGTCTACGTAATTGCTATATCCAAATCCATTAACATTAAAATCCTCATAAGAGAGAGGCAAAATGGTGCTATTCTCCGTGCTTCCTGATACTTCCACCGGTGCCGGAGTTTCTGTGGAATCTTCCGTTATCACTTCTGTGGTTTCAGTGCGTTCGGTTTCTGCGTTCGTTTCACTCTGCCCGGCATCCGGTTCTGTGGCAGTAGATGCGTTTTCTGACTCTGCGACGATGGCCGTTGCTTCGCAACTATTATGATCAAATTGTAGCAGAAAATGGAGATATGGCAACTGGATTTTTCTAAGATATTTCCCATGCATGAA
>ERZ1023897.185-NODE-185-length-16982-cov-13.725764_pt1 | contig 16982 bp, 20 predicted proteins | sample MGYA00380399_ERZ1023897 | MGnify/ENA primary metagenome ERZ1023897 (study PRJEB33179, sample SAMN07448995) | human gut metagenome | biome: Human-gut; feature: Human associated habitat; material: Faeces | host: Homo sapiens | place: India: Bhopal | collected... | reverse complement strand
GCTCTATGATGAGCACGCCTTCGATATCTGTCTTTATTACATTCATATACTTACTTAAATAATCATTTCTTTATTAATTCTACAAACAGAGCATAACGATAACAAAGGGTTTTACAACTCCTTCTGATACCATCTCCAGAAGAAGTGCCATATCCTAAACAAAGGCTCGCATAGAGCCTCAGCAGGAAAATACTTCACGAGTCTTATATCCCGATACACCCTTTGGAGATTATGTCCAAGCTGTGACCTACCAAACCGATTCCGGGCATCATGCTTTCCGAAGTTCCCGGCTTCCAGCACCTCATTCAGCACAAACCTACCATACTTCTCATTCGGAGGAACGATAAGGCGAGAGGCAGGCATGCCGAACACCTCCTGCATGATATACATGATACCCCCTGCAAACTTCCACAACCCCAACTCCTTCAATTCCTCCTGCACCCTATCAATAGCAGTAGAAGAAGAGCGAGCAGCAGTTGCAGAAGAGTCAGTAAAAGCAGTTACAGAAGTCATATCCCCAATAGCATCCCGGCGGTCCCATCCCGCACAATTTGGCGAAGACCGCTTTGGTCCGCCATCCTTAGAGCGTAGCGGTTCCGAGCACCGAGAAGGTGCGGTTACATCCCCGCTTCTGAGGTTTCTGCCCCCCGGAAACGGGGGAACCGAAGGGGGTGTAAAGACCATTGAAGAGGGGCTTGGGGAGAAAGTGGAGCTCCCTTTGGAAAGGGAGACGGAGGGATTCGAAAAAATTTGATAGACTTTATAAAAGTCGCAAATCACAAAGTAGTAATCCAGAAGCTGCCTTAACCCAATCCCCTCATTCATCAGATGCGAGAAGATATGAGTCAACTGGAAGATGAGATTGAATTCCACTGTCGGGATTGCAATCTCCCCTTGTTCCCCCAACATCACCCGATGCGAGAACAGCTCCTCCTTCACCCCTTTCATAATATTTCTGAAGCTTTCTGTTATGCCAGAAACACAACAGGAAGCTAGGCCGATAATGCACTTCAACCTCCACACCCTTATACGATGGGAACTCGATGTGGTGATAGCACGCCTTTTCAGGAGGCGAGATAGAGCGGACAAAGGAGATAACCCGTTTATCTCCACCTTCCACCCAGATATCAATATCACCAGGAGTCCGGGAATAAGGATTCGGATACATCAATGCATTTCCCTGCCCTTTTAGGATACAGGTTCTGAATCCCTTCTTCCTGAACCACTCAGAAACCTGAATGGCAGCATCATTCAACCGAACATTCGCCTTCTCCAACATTTGGCTTTCCGCCATCCAATGGAGCAGCAACTCCTTCTCCATTTCCACATGTTCAGCTGGCAGTTTCTTGATACCATCAAAAAGAATACTATATATACGAAGTATAAGCAACTTACGAAAAAGCAACGTCAGCAACTCCTTGCGGCTCTTCAGTCGCAAGGCATCAACATTGTGAAAATCGAAGCCTACGAATATACTGATGCTCCAAGCATCAAACATCTGTTTTTCTATTTTGCAGGGGATAGCAAAAAGGCTATCCCTTATTTCATGCTAGATAAAAAGGTATGGGAAAAACTTCAGTTATGCATCATGTCTATTGCATGATACATAACTGTTACACATCATATTTCCCTTAACTAAATAAAGATTCTGCAGGCTGTAAACTTCCAACAGAAGCATACAACATGTCCAAGTTTGTTTTTTTACTAGAGCGTTTCATCCTTAAAGGATAAGCGCCATGTTGAATCAGTAATGCATTACCTAATGCAGAAGTAGGAAACTCCGCATATTGGGGCACAAATAATCTTTTTCCATAATCGATGGACTTTAATCCCGCATCAAGACTTCCCCCTTTTTCTCCAGCCTCTATCACCAACATTGCCTGGCTTAAAGCTATGAGAGTACTGTTTCTTTTCATTGCACGCGAAACCATCCATTTTGCTTGCGGATCAAATTCACTTACAACTAACACTCTGTTCCAATCCCAGTAAGGAGCAATTTCTTTCCTTACATAAAAATAACTTATGCCTTCCGGCAATACTAAAATGGTTGTGGCACCATTAGCTAAAGCAGTTTTATGAGCTATCATATCCACACCATTAGCATATCCAGACACCAGACAAAAGCCTTGACCAGAAAGTTGCGTAGCTATATCAGTAGCAATTCCCAAACCTTTATCCGATACCTTTCTAGAGCCACTGAAACCAACTTTATTTTTGGACAGCAATGCTACATTTCCTCTATAAGATAATACAGTTGGGCTATTTATTCCCAACTCATCCAATAGTGATTTGGGGTAATTATTATCCAATATAGATAAATACTGAACATCAGATAATCTATCTGAAATTTCATAATCCTGCATAAACGCTAATCTCTGTTCTTCTGTTAGACGAACAGAGACTTCACGTTGAAGTTCTAAAGGAGTGGTAACCTTATTTCGTATGCTAAAGAGTAATTTATTTACTCTAGCAGGTCCCATCCCCTTTACCCTCAACAAGCGAAATAGTATCTTAACAACTTCAATACCAGACCAATCCATAATCTATCTAATTATTACCTAAAGATTTTACTAAAGTCAATCCAAAAACACGAGAGCATCCTGCATTTTTTAGCATCATTGCAACATACTGCATAGTTAGTCCAGATTTGTACAAATCATCCACAAGCAAAATGCTTTTTTCTTTTAAGTCCATCTCATCAGCTATCTGCAAATGAGAATTTAGCAATGCATCTAACTTTTCTTCCAAGCTTTCAGCATTTTTCAATTCTGATTTTTTATCCCAAGACAAAGAACTAGAAATATCAGAAAAATCGAATCCTTTTAAACCAGACACAATTTCTCTCATAAAAGTATGACTACTTGGAACCACGCAAATATAATCAGCATCTTTGAAAAAAGGAATGGAATCCAATAAGCCTTGCATTCGTTCTGTTAAAGAAGCAATTACGTTCTTGTATTCTGAGCTTTCTGGATGATACTTTGCCTGATATTCCAATTCGCCAATCTCAGTCCTTGTATTTTCGTCTATCCTATTCATTGACAGAGATAGAGACAAATCCAAACAATCACGCAAGAATACGATATCCTTATATTTGTCCATAAAAGCAAGAATATCCTTATACTCCTTTTCGTTAAAAACCATTCGGTAAGGCTTACCTGTCGTTTTATTCAAAAACAAAGCAAAATCAGAACTTCCAAGTTCTTTTTTCATCAAAGGCTCTATAGTATTTCTGAAAGGTACATTAAACCAAGCAAAAGGGTTTCCACTAGAGTCTTTTCTTAAGGCATTAGCATGGGATGTGGCAAAATGAATGCGTTTGGCACTACCATCGTCTGCCATAAAAACCTTCAAGTCATCCAATCCAATTGAATGACAAGGAACACCTAAAAATTTAAAATCTCCTAGTATCATAAGCTACATCTTTTATATTTAGCAATTGCAAATATACTACTTTTACTGTTACTATCCTAGCAAACCATTAATCTTTTAGTAATCTTTATCTTTTCATGCTAGATAGCGAAGTATGGGAGAAGATACTACTTGCTATTTATCGGTACTAACGCTTTTCAACAAATCGATTATTTTAAACTCATTATCGTTTATTGATGTCAGCAATTCCTCTTTCTGAGCTTTATCCTTGACATTGCATTCGATCATATCTTTTAGAGAAGAAGACATACTTCTTATTTTATCTAGATGTTTCTGGTTTTCAATAGTTAATTCTTTATCCATTGATACAATTAGACGATCTAAGAATTTGATAACCTTAACCAACAGTTTGATTAAATCAAGTACTTTATAAAATTCCGAGAGAGGATCAAATGTATCCAGCACAGATAATATCTCTTTAACATCTCCTGGTTTATTTTTGGAAAATGACAAATGTAACAACTTTGCCCTTTTCCCTTTAATATTTTGATCCTTTACGCTCTCCCTCAAATAAGAATCCATTGTCGCGGCCATATCATGGAGTTGAGAATCTGATTCAGGAATAAACCCTTTAATTACATTCCATAGGGATATACTCGCCTCTTTTTCTGTGTAACCAACAATATGAGTCAAGACCGATGTCTTTACAATTAAGAAATATCTCATATTCAAAGCAGCTTCCAACTCCGTTTTAGAAGACAGATAGGAATCAGTAATTGAAAGTAGATCCAACATAGAATATAACACTAAAGAATAAAGGTTATGTAATTTATATAACTTTCATAAATGCTTATTATAAATTTTAAATTCACCTTCACAACCCAAAAGTTCATAAACCTTATGAAGTTTCTCAAAGACCGAACAACTATCAAGAAATCGCTTTCCATATTCTTCAAGATTTTCTTCTATCGCTATTTTAAACTTATCCTCTTTAAGCAAAGCATGAATCGCCTTCTTATGCTTGTCATTACCTACATACCTACTTGTTTCATTTTGAAGGATATCATTGAAAGTTAAATTACGATTAATTAAACTCTGTATAAATCCATACATGCAAATAGAATGAAGGATGTTCATTATCTGCAAATAATCAGACAGCAAGGAGGCATAAGGCTCTTCATCGGTGATATCAACAGTTTCCTTTATAAGCTTTTCTGTTGATTTGTCATAATGCAGCGCAATATCTCTCATATCTTTACCATCCCAATTTGCAGTAAACTTATCAAGTAAATCTTGAAGAACAGAAAGAGAATCTGTGATTTCTGGTATCATTATACCGGAGTCATTTAAGATAGTCGTCAAATACCTAATCAGAGTTTTATTCTCGTTCTCTTTAAAGGTGTAAATGTACTTAATACCTTCAGATATTCCTGCAACAACATTCTTCCAATGGTATCGCTTGGCGTGTTCATTATCTGCCTTCAAAGCAGCAAGAGCACTTATGCAGACATTGATATAAACAAAATCTACCCCCATAAGGCAAGCATTAAAAGCATAAGCTGAAAAGGCTTTTTCCTTCAACATCACCTCATTTCTATTTATCGCCATCAATACTTCTTTATTGAATGTATCTATAGTGGTCTGCATAGAATCAATAAGACTCGATATATATTCTTCTTTATCCATAATCTACTAATACCAATATCAAATCCGAGTTTACCTAATCGTTTTTCGACCTCAGTGGCAACATCAACATTTTCACAATTCCATGCAAAGACTCTATCTTCAACTATCTCAAAGTCTTCACATCGGTGCTCTTCCATTCTCTTGTCAAGGTTGTTAGTAATTCCACAATAGTAATCATCCTTAGTTTTATCTTTGTTGATGTTAAAATATGATAAGTACTGATTATTAACTAACTCAACAATTAGATCAATAGAAAATGAAGTCGCATCTTTCACCTTATAATTATGTTCCATAATATAAACATTATCCTTAAAAATAAATATAATCAAAAAGTAAATGGTGAATCAAATTCTTTTAGCAAAGGATGTTTCGTATCCTTCTCCGAAAGATTAGCGTGTTCCGTAGGAATGCGCCAATCGATACATAGAGAATCATCTAAGATAGAGATACCCCCATCAGCCTCAGGGTGATAGAAGTTATCACACTTTTATAGGAATACAGCAGTTTTTGAAATCTATTATTTCTTATTCTTTACCCTCCAGAAAAAGTGCCATGTTCTGAAGATTGGCTCACTCAAAGCCTCGGCAGGATAATATCGCACGAAGTGCATATTTCTCCATATCTTCAGGAAATACTTCTTCCCCATACTCTGATGCGTAAACCCAGCATACTTCGTAAAGTGCCTACCGAAGTTACCACCATCCAGAATCTCTGCCAACAGCAACCTCCCACGCTTCTCATCCATTGGCACAATCATCTTATCCTCAGACAATCCAAGCACCTCCTTCAGAACATACATCACCGCCCCTGCGAACTTCCACAATCCAAGATATTTCAATTCTCTCTGCACCACAACTAAAGCAGTAGAGGCAGAAGAATCTGTAGTGAAAGCAGAACGGACAGAAGTAATAGAAGAACCAGAGGCAGAAGAACAGGAAGCAGAACTCGTATCCCCACTAACACCCCGGCGGTCCCATCCCGCACAATCTGGCGAGGGCTTTGATGCCCCGCCATCCTTAGAGCGTAGCGGTTCCGAGCACCGAGTAGGGCGGTTTCCTCCCTCTCCCCTGAGGGTGAGAGGGTCGGGGTGAGAGGTGGAGCCCTCTTTAATGGTAAAGAGGGACGGGGTGATTTTAGAAGAATTTTGATAGACTTTATAAAAGTCGCAAACAATGTGGTAGTAGTCAATGATTTGCCTCATTCCAATTCCTTCATCGAAGAAATGGTGATATAGATGGGTCAGCTGATAAATCACATTAAATGCCGAAGTAGGAATAGCAATATCCCCTGCCCCATCGGGCAGCCCAACAACATTTGAGCTTTGCAGATCCGCATTCCTTCGAAACCATTTCTGCAATCTAGCATGATAGATAGGATTATTCATGGAGCAAGGAAAGAAATGAAGCTCCACAGGAACACTATCAAGAGAAGTCTCCAGATGCTGCAGTCTGATATCATCCCCGAGTTCAAACCGCTTTTGAGCATACTCCATGATCCTCTCCCTACTGGCATTTATCCAAACATCAATATCCCCAGGAGTACGTGAATAAGGATTCGGATACATAAGGCATTCCCTTGTCCTTTCAGGACACAGCACCTCATCCCATCCTCCCTGAGCATAGAAAAGAGTTTACCCGCCACAGCATTCACCTTCATGTTCTGCCTGCGAATCTGTTGCGCTTTACCCATCCAAGTCATCAGCAGTTCCCTCCCTATCGGGTTCAGCCTCAACTCCTCAGGATACTCCTTCCCCAGTCTCTCAATACCCTCAAAGCAAAGCCCCAGCAGAGCCTGCTTAGAAGCAAAGGAATAAAGTTCCTGCCAGTCCATACCAGCAATCACTTTACTCACATCACTCTTACTCCCAAGGCAGTATCTATGGAAAGCGAAAAATGTATAAATCATATAAAATTATATAAGGACTGAATTATTTTAGCCCATTCTTGTCATTATCCTCAAACCAGTTACCTTCTTCATACCCTCCACGATATGCTGAATGGTATAAGCAGGCTCGAAGAAACAGTTGTAAATCTCAACGCCAGCATTTTAATTCTTCACTCTTCACTTCCGTTTTCCACAGAAGGAAACGGACAAGTTCCTTTACATAGATACAAGCCTTGATGGTATCCTTTCTGCCAGGGTAAGCAAACTTATGACCACGGATAGCCCAATACAATCTGGTGAAGTTACCATTCCCCCTCCGAATACCACACTAGGGCGAACAATGGTAAGCAGGCGATTTGATGCGCCAGAAATTGAAAAAATAGATTACCTTTGCAATTTGAAAAGCAGAACTGAAATCTTTGTACCGATTGGTTAGCTTAGAACAATATTTCTAATTCGCCTTACATTTTGTTTTTCGTACTCATCGAGTAACTCATAACCTGCACCATTCTGATGCGAATAAAGCTTATCAAAATAATCTATTACAGCAAAGGGAGCACCTGCATCACTCGCCTTTCGTCCATAAGGCGTATCAGCATTATACTCCATTCGCATCAAAAGGCTATCAATACCGACAATTTCTCTAGTTTCAACATTTCGTTCCTGTGCCAAGGCATATTTATAACAGACATTGAAAAGTCCCAAATACTTGACAACTTGATACCTCAACGTATTAAACACGAATTTTGCAGCATACCTTACAGCTTCATCTACACCCATGGAGTTTATATAATAATTCACAGATCCAACAAAACCTTGCTTCAAAAAGACCGAAACAAGATTAGTCATTAGACAATATCGGTCTCGTTGAATTTCAATAAGTTTTAAAAGTTCCCCCTGCTGAGGTAAAATAGATTTTATTTTATCAAATATAACCTCCAAACCACTTTTCTTAATATATTTTGATCCATTATAAGATGAAATAAAACTACGCATTTCCTCCTTTTCTTGTTCTGTCATTCTTTTTATGGTATGAAACAAATAGTACTTGTCCTTTGGCGCAATCGTCTTATATACATCCAATATTTGACTTGGTAATTCTCCGCTATTTGCCATGTCAGCAATCCATTTCTTTTCAGAGATTTCTCGTTCTGTTAGATAGCAATTATCTATAAAAGGAATATCAACTGATGTCTTTGGAGTATTACTGTCAAAGAACTTATGTCCTAGCTCATCTGTCGCTTCATTTTTTTAGGTTAAGAATTCTTTATCAAAAACAAACACGCGCCCCATATAATGGTGAATAAACCTTCCAGCCCGCCCTTCAATATTTTTGGCATCGAAAGGTTTCAGTTCTTTCCTACCTTTTTTATGAGATAAAACAACCATGTTTTTTGCAGTTGTATTTACCCCTTCTGTAATTGTTGTTGTTGAGATTAAGACTTTAAGGACACCATTGTTGAACAAATCTATTATTTCGTTTTGAATATATTTTGGCACAAGCCCATGATGCACCCCTATGCCTTTTTTCAATGCCATGGTTACAATCCATTGCGCCCCCTTCTTATTTTTAAACAAGTTTTCTAAATGTTGCAAGAACATACCCATGTTTTCAGACTCAACATCAGGTAGTAAATCATCTGCTAAAAGTTCCCTTGCATAATTCTCTACTTGAGCTTTTGTTGCTGTATAAACTATAACATTTTCATTATTATTAACCAAAGAGCACACTAATTCCTTAAAACGTTCTTTTTTGCTTACTGAGGTAAAATTTATTATAGTTTGGGTATCTGGTAATTTTATTTTCTTCGACGATTTCAACTCTACCTCTTGTTTTCCTACGATTTCTAATGTCCCATAATCAACAAAAGACATGCCACCCCAATGAAGAAACCTTTCTATGGAAGACTCTGGATTATTCTCGTCAATTTTGATATATGGGCCAGTTAATAAGCAATCTTTACTGCACTCCATACCAATTTGAGTCGCAATTCGATAAGCAACATCCCTTTCATTTTCTCTTTGTTCATCATCTACCAAATACTCATTATCAATTTTATAAACTTCGTCAACGAAAAAGAAATCGAACTTTAGTTCTTGATGCTTATCCATAAAAGACAAGAATCGTTCTGGAGTATAAATAAACAAGTTATGATGTTCCTGAAGTTCAGTATCACTCAGGGTATGTATTTTATATCCCTGTTTAACCCATTGATAAGAAGTACTATTATATATCTTCAAGAGATTTTCAGAAAGCAACGCTATTGTTGGAAATATAAAGCAAACATTATCATATTGCATCTTTCGCAGAATTTCATAAATCAAGAAAGTCTTACCAAACGATGTTGATGCAGACAAGAAGTAACGATTACTTTTGCCATTTTCAAATCTATTTAAGACATTCATTTGATACTTATGCAATTGCACATCATCCGCAACACATAATGATGCCTCTCCAACAAGTACCGGCAAATCCTTGATATGGAGATCCACTTCAGACTGTTCTAAGCCATGCTGAAATTTACTCAACATAACATAGTATTGAGGAACTCCAGCTTCATTTGCTATATATCTAAGGAAATGCAAATCGGAACTTGATAACTCATTGCCTTTTATCGAGTCAAAGTACACACAGACCTTTTGCACCAAATCTGCATCTACATTTTCTCCTCGCCTCTTTGCATATATTAGCTTAATTATATTACTTGCTGATTTGATAATATCCATTTTCTTACTTGATCTTTAATATCTTTTGCTACGCTCACAGGTAGCAAGATGAAAAACAACGAATATTCTAAAGAAAAATTTATGTTTAACTGAGTGAATCTATTATTTGTATAGTCAACTACACTCTTTATAATTTCATCATAAGACTTGCCTTCATCATTAAAAACCACGAGCATCGGATACACAAAAGACATTCCATTATTACGTGCTACCTCTGCCAAGTTAACTGTAGGGTTATTCCTAAAGGCATCTAGTATTGGAGAAATTGACACTTTAGTATTTACAAATGTCTCAAAATCCTCCATTGCGATAAAATTTTTATTTAAGTAATCATCAGAAAGACTAATGTTTATTTTTTCTAGAATTTGATTTACACCAGTCCTAAAAGACTTATGAAATTTCACTTCTCCAAACCAGAGTTCTATACTTCCATCTGATTTTAGCAACATTTGATAAGTATCAAATCCTTTTGTTTCTGAACTTTCTAAAGGATTATAAAAATGTCCTCTTGATATAAAAGTTTCTGCACCATAGAAATGTTGCAGCATAAGAAAAAGTAAGACTTCGCCATAAAATCCATACTTAAGTTGTTGTTTCTCTGTTGCAGCACAATCAAACTTCATTCTACTAATTAAAGCTCTTTTTTGAAGGGTATCTAGCTTAGTTAAATCAATAGAACTCTCATCGAATGAATATTCAATAATACCATTATAAATAATCTTAGACAAGTCGCCATCAGAAGTCAACACTTGATAACATTTGTCTGACAATGTTGAAACTGTAATCTTAGGAATTGAACTTCCTGTATTGGGCAATGAATATTTTAATCCTATACAATGCTCCATTAAACTTTTTAGTGAATCTCTCATCTTTAGATTTGATTAATTATAAACATAAGTTTTTCTTGTAAAGTAAAGCTAAATAAATCAAGTCATACTCTTCATCACTTCAAGTGATTTTCTTCTTTCCACCACGTATGATTTGAAGAAGCATCGGATTGACTCTCACTAATTCCATACCAGTATGTTTAGCCAATCTCTTTGCATAATCTGCAACCGCAGAGGCATCAAACATTGTTTTGCCAAAACTGGCAACATTGTCCATCCAATTTATTTCAGCCCTTTTCTGTCATTGTCCTCGAACCAGTCAGCAAGAGCTTCCTCGAAGCTCCACTTAAACTGATAACCGCAGTTCTTCAACTTCTCACCACAGATATTAGTAGAAATCTGGAGCTTCTTCACTCTCGCAGGACAGATACCCATTGGCGAACCAATTCCTTTACATAGATACAAGCCTTGATGGTATCCTTTCTGCCAGGGTAAGCAAACTTATGACCACGGATAGCCCAATACAATCTGGTGAAGTTACCATTCTCCCCCTTTCCGATGCGCTTTTTTTAATTATTACTCAACTGACCTAATTTTAAGAAATGTGTGGATAGGCATCAACCAAACTACCATCTTCGTAGCGTTTCTGAAGATTACGCATCTTATTTATACCACGCACATCTTTCAGAGAATAAACTTTTGTTGAACCATCAGGCATCTTTTCTGTAAACCATACCGAATCTTTACGTAGATATTTGTCCACACGATTTAGCAAAGCATCATAATGAGTAGTTATAAGCAACTGCCCTGATGATTTCTCTGATAAATAATTCTGAATTACAAAATCTAACAACATGGGGTTTAGTGAAGTTTCCATTTCATCAATCGCTAAAAATGACTGATTTTTCACAGATGCTTGTATTGCGGTTTCTATACCCAAGACTCTTTGGGTTCCCCTACTTTGTTGTTCTTCAGACAGGTTATAAGTCTCAACACCGCGAGAATTGCGCACTTCATGCACAAATAGCGTGTTGAGCGATTCTAAGAAGTTTTGGTTCTGTAAACTCTTTTTTGCTTCCTCCGGGACATTGCTATCAGACAAAATCATTTGCTTTACACGTTCTGGAATCTCCTCCTTACTTTTTTCAATATTGATGTTTGATATATTAAAATCTGCCTTTTTGATAAACCACAATAAATAATCCTTCAGTTCTTTGTTATCTACCATACGCTGTTCTGCAAAATTAAGCATATGAGTTGTTGGACCAATCATTGGCATCAGATAATTGCTAAGTTTATCCTTAGCTTCTTCCAATTTTCCAAATGATGAGTTTACTGTATTTATTACTGCAAACAAAGATGTATTCTTCAGGCATCGCAATGCTATTTCTTGAACCGTCAGTTCATTCAACTTCAGCGAAGAATTGAACTTGATTACAGACTTCTCATTTTCATCCAGTTGGCGGCTGAACAGCGATGATGGCTGAACACTAGTATACACATTCAACTGCTCTTCATAAACAGCAGAAGAGTCAACAATCAATTTGTAGGCATATTTAGTTTGACCAACATAAAATTTTAAATGAAATTGTGATGGCTCTTGAGATGTTTCCGAATCTAGCATGAAGGGGTTTATATTTATTTTTTCATCAGAATCTTTGGGTTTATGTTTCCAAAAACGCCTTAAAAACTCAAATACCCACAACAGATTCGACTTACCACTTGCATTGGCTCCAAAAACTGCAGCAAATCTTAACAGTCTAGTCCCATCATTCATGGCTATGACATTCTTATCCTCAAAATTGGAATCTTTGCTCGCTTCAAAACTGAATACGACCTCGTCTTTAAAGGAACGGAAATTTTTTATTCTTATTTCTTGTATCATACTAATGAATCATTGTTATATTATTTTTTTTTGCAAAGATACTAAAATTTACCGATTATACAAATACACATCAATTAATTTAATATCTTTTATGCCATTTAGTACATTACGTGCCAATATGACACATAGACTCTCATATTCAATGTCACTATATGTCTGACAGATTGTCTGTATCATAAAAGTTGTTCTATGTTTAAAATAAGCATATTTTGACCTAATATAGAATATAAAAAGATGTTTTTTACACTGTCACTTTCTGTTTTTGGCATACATATTGCTTATTAGAGATTGACATATACTTATTGCGAAGCCTTTAGCGGCTAAGTAGTAAGATAATTAACAATTAAAAAATTATACAATGAGTTTAGTAAAAAATGTTACTGGTAGCAACAGATGGCTAAGGCCATCAACAGGTGAGTCTTCATGGCTCGAGTATTGGGAAAAGCAAGTAGGCCATAAAGCAAGTCATTGTGGCCATTGTGGTGACCCTAACCACAACAATCTTGTTGGAGCACATGTGCAGAAAGTTTATGGTGGAGAAGAAATCTACATTACTCCTCTCTGTAGAGGCTGCAACCAACTGACAGGTTCCTTCTGGGTTAACACAGAATTGGTTCGTGTACCCAATGGATTATAGCAGAAGAGACATTCACACCGTAGTGGAATCGGTAGGTCACCACAGAGTAATAAACCATTTAAGAACCTCGGGCAAGGACGAGTAATGAAAGCTTATGGCAAAAGATTCCGATGGACGCAAGTACAATCGCATTCAGGAATATGACAGAATCCAAAACGGTAAAAAGATTCATGTCAGAACTCATGTTAGAAGCAACCGAAGCGATTGTAAAGGAGCGAAATAATGTGAGCCTCATCCTGCAAAATAATGCAGGATGGGGCTTTTTTTCTGCATATACCTAAAAATTCACCATAGCAACATTATTTTTATAGAGGTAGGTTTACTTTATTAACATTCTATCTAATGATCACCGATTTTAATGGACCCACAATAGAATTGTCTGGCAGAGACTTTACGCCAATAGCACCTGCACCTATCTAGCAATTATCTCCTATGGATATATCACTTCCTACTAATACACCACATCATTCCTCCATACAAAGAACCCACAACTATTACAATACAGTAACATTCTTTCCTATTACAGAATTCTCACTAATGACTATGGTACCATAATGGCGGAATTTTGTCCTCCATAACTCTAGTATCTATAGGCAATTCGATACCCAGGCGCTGTTCATTCATGCGATAAAACTGCGATAACGTTTTGATTATCATCCTAACAAAAACATTATTTTTTACTTTGAAGATAAGAGCATACACGGAACCAAAAGGATTCACTAAAGAAAGTTATTCCTACCTTCTTACAATTGCAAAAATTACTTCCTTTCAGTTTCTCATATCATCGATAGTCCTCCCTTATCAAACTCAGCAATTCACTTCTTTCCATATCTCAAGAAATCAATTATTCTTATATAGCAATAAGCCATCGAAACCGAGAGATTCATCCAGGATAGAGATACCCCCATCAGCCTCAGGGTGATAGAAGTTATCACACTTATACTGGAATACCGCAGTCTCTGATAACACAGCGAAGCCATGCGCAAAGCCCTTAGAAATAAAAACTGACGATGATTATCTTCAGTCAGTTCCACCGCCACATGCTTGCCGTATGTTGGCGAACCTTTACGGATATCCACGGCAACATCCAGCACTCTACCCTTCACACATCTCACCAGCTTGCTCTGGGTAAACGGAGGTCTCAGGAAATGCAAGCCACGCATTGCATCACACCATACGAACTCATGGCCTTCCAAGAATTTTCTTGGTTACATGTATATACAAATATAGCCATACCTATTTTCCCTCTTCAGAATAATTTTGAATAAAACAACCACCTATTTGGTTTTCTACAACCTTAGAACATGCAATCTTATCAAACAAAATCATATAACAATGATGAAGGCTTAATACAGCATCTTGTAAGTCTTGGTTCATTTCCAAATCTGTTATCTTCAAGCCAGCAGCCTTACATTGCTCCTTAGGAATATGACGAGAATGCGAATAACTATGCTGATGATTGAGAAAAACCTCATATATGTTGTCTATATTAAGCTCAGGATTATTTTTTAATAGGAATGACTTGGCTAGTTCCTTTGACCATTTTATCGAATTCTCGCAATTGGTAATAAAAGTTGGATTCAGTTTACCGATGATTGCCTGCCACAAGCCTAAGGAAGAAGGTCTACTAGCGATATCATTTACAGCCTTATCAAATTCATCCAGCATACCCTGACATGGAATTCCTCCAAGTTGAGGATCTATCGGCCCCAGAGAAGACTCACGTCCCATCAATATTTCTCGACACGACATTGCAATCAACGTACCAGCAGACATTGATATTTGAGGAATTATAGCACGCACATTCCCACCAAAAGCAGACTGAAGATAATTCACGATACTTTCTGTAGCAGCTAAATCGCCACCAGGAGTATGCAATATTAAATCAAGACCTTTACTTCTATCCAGTCTATATACGTTAGTCATGAAAGCATTCATGTCAGAATCATTAATTGAAATAAATGGCGCATTAGGATTTTTAAGCCAGCCAGAATAATAGGTTATAACATTACGCCCTGTTATTTCCGCTATTTTATCCATATACTCCTTCCTTTTTTTATTAAGCAAATCAATATTTGTTGGAAAAGATTGATTTACTTCTGTCAAAATCTCACTCCAATTGCTCATAAGACAAATTTATTTAGAATTAATACCACAAGATGCATTGGTTATATAATTACGAGAACTATTTATGCTATACTGCTCATAATTATCCCCTATTTTCTTCCAAGACTTATTACTTGAAATCAATTCATTTTCCGAGAAGAAAAGTTCAAACTTATCATTTCTGTTCATAAATATTCATATTTTAGAAAAACCTTTAATAAAAAGAATTTAGTTACATGAACTAGTTATACGTTCAATTTCTTCAACTAGCTTCAAATATATTCTTTCCTGAGCCGATTTTTCAAGCTCAGAAAGTGTAGTTTTTGGATCATTAATAGCCTGGAAATCTCCCAATTCTGTCTTTTCAAAAAGACTAGGTTCCACAAGCAGACACAAAATTGTTGTATCTTCTTCTGTAGTATTCTTCCATTTTCTCTAGTATTTTTTGCACGATGAAGAGTACTTTCACACTCTTTCTGCCAGTCTCGCCATTCAGCGAACCCAGGAAGAGTAAAGGTGACAGCAGGAGTACCACAGTGTAGGATTTTAATCTATTTTGTAATTTCATGATAAGGGTCGAAGAAGAGAGGATAAATTACACCATACGACCCTTGCATAAAGTATATTCTAGGCGAACGAACACCACTTTCTCTTGAAGCCATTTGCTTCTTATCCGTATATAGTCCAAAATGAAAGATGATTGGCTGTCCTTCAGTTATACCAAGTTCCAATTTATCCAAAGCCGACTTCAAAGGCTTGTGTAAAGCAGAATGCCTACGTAAGCGAAAGCCATCATCCATCAAAAGTTCATCAATGGTTCGACCAGAAATATATTTCATGCAGTCAAAGTACTCAAAGGTATCTTTTTCAGAGAAATTCTGATTAAAACCATATTCTGTATCTCCCATATCAACAAATTCATAGCTGATGCGAATCGGTAACAGACAAGAATTCCTGACGTCATCATTACTGATGACATTCCAAGGTTCTACAGATAAATCATCTCGCAACTGTTCGATGTCATCATCAAAAATCTCTATACTCATGCCGTTACCATACCTTTTCTGCGTTCTACATTCTTGGCATGACGCTCAGCATAATAGCTATACATCGTGTCCAATGACAGAGGATTTACCGAGCGTTCATAAGGTTTCAGCCCCTCGCGTTTCTCACACCAAGGCAATTCAGAGTGAGTCAAGAATATGAGGTAATTCTGTGATTTGCTACCATATTTCAGTACTATTTGTTCCAACAATTGGATTTCATCATCGCCAAGCCCTAATTGCTTAGTCACCTCGCCGAGAGCTTCATCTATAACATCCTCAGTTGTTTCAAAATCTGCTGGTGTAAGATGCTCACACATGTTTCTATTCTTCCACATATTATATATAGTAGGGTAAACCGGACCATTTACCCATGCTTGCGGAACATCTGCAAACAGTTGTCTTTGGCGACCAAAGAACACCATACTCCAAGCTTGCGCATAATAAAGCAACTTTTGGAGTTTCAAAGGGCTAACCGTCATCTGTTTCGTCAACAAAGACAAAGCGATATAGCGTGCAACCTTTTTTATATCGAATATTCTTTCATTCATTATAATCTTCTCCTTTTAAACGTTTAACTCTGCCGCAAAAGTACGCTTTTTTCTCGAAACCACCAAGCAATTAACAAGAAATCTGCAAGTTATCAGCAAATAACCACGAAATCAATCGTAAACTATTAACTGTAAACTATAAACAGCTGTTCCCTACCTCAGCAAGCTATAATAAGGCGGTCCCATCCCGCACAACATGGCGAGACCTTTGATGGTCCGCCAACCTTAGAGCGTAGCGGTTCCGAGCACCGAGTAGGGCGGTTT
>ERZ1023897.174-NODE-174-length-19171-cov-15.320308_pt1 | contig 19171 bp, 18 predicted proteins | sample MGYA00380399_ERZ1023897 | MGnify/ENA primary metagenome ERZ1023897 (study PRJEB33179, sample SAMN07448995) | human gut metagenome | biome: Human-gut; feature: Human associated habitat; material: Faeces | host: Homo sapiens | place: India: Bhopal | collected... | reverse complement strand
TTGCTGTTTTCTGAAAATAATCAGCAAAATGTTTGATGGTTCCAGAGAAAAGTGTTATCTTTGCAGGCGTAATGATGACATTGAACTAAGGTTGTGTGCAGATTGAGCAGAGTTTGTACATAACAAGTGAAAAGAAATACAGCTGTGTGGCTCGTGCTGAAGGACTGCTCTCCGGATGCACGGGCCCTTTTTTATGATTATGAAACCAAACTACAATGAGGATGGTTGGCCAGAGGATCCGAACAGTTATCCGGATACTTCAAGTCATGGGGAGAACCCCAAGAAAAGATAAGGCCAGCAGGATGACCGTAGTCGTTGCACTCACTATTACCGAGGCGATGATTGCGGTCATCGCTCGTTTTACGTATCGGTTCCTTCTGTTAAGGCAGGCGCGGTTATACTCTGTGTCGTTATGAGTGCGCCTGATGGATGATATTACGAGATGATGCAGGTATTCATCGTTTGCCTTATCATCATCCTGCAATCCTTTGTTCATGGCCACGTCTACCAGGTCATCTCTCAGCATCGTGGCAGCATCATCTCCCAGCGCTATGAAGTCGTGTACCCACATCACCTTACAGAACAGGATAAGCAACGCCACTCCGGTTCCTACCCATAAAGGGAGGGTGATGGTCACCAGCATCAGGGTCATCTTTTCCGTGGCAAGGAAAGCCGTGAGGGCCATGAATACCGTCATAACGAAGCCTGCCAGCGTATAGTTGCGGTCGGTTGACTTGCGGTACTGCTCCAGGATGCTGCTGGCTCTCAGGTCTGCCCGTTCCAGCGCATATCTGGCAAGCTCTATGCTGGCAAAGGAGGCTGCCTTATTACTTATTATCTTTTCCATACCTTATATATATATTAATAGGTGAAACATTTCTTTTCTGCAAAGATACACTTTTTCCCGCTTATTTTCTACCTTTTCGCATACAGAAAGCTTAAACATAGTTAATACTACGATTTTTCGTATAAAATATTTGGCTACTACGAAAAAAAGTAGTATCTTTGCATTGTCTTAAAATAAAACGATATGAAGAAGATTTTAGTAACAGAAAAAGAGGAAGAACTGATAGAAGCTATCAGAAATTTCCGGAAGTCATACCCTAGAGGTAATCCACAGTTATTATGGTACGCTCAGCAGCTGTTTGATGAGATGATTGAGCCACCAGAGTATTACACCAAAACGCTCTCCCTTCGGGGAGGGCATTAAAAAGCATAAGATTATGGAAGTAACAATGAAGCAGGCTAAGGACAGCACAGTAAAGCAGCGCATACAGGATATCCAGATGACGGTATCATGGCGCGAGATAGCACACGCCTATTTCGGAAAATCGGCATCATGGCTTTATCATAAGCTCGATGGTATTGACGGAAATGGTGGTGTAGGCGGTTTCACCGAAGAAGAGAAGGTTATGCTCCGTGGAGCACTTTGCGATGTTTCCAATCGCTTGCGTGCGGCTGCGGACAGGATATAATGAGGCTGGGGTCATCGTTCCCCATAAGACAGAAGTCGCCATAGCCTTGTGGCGCATCAGCCCCGGTGCAGCAGCGCATCGGGGCTTTTCATTCCCATTTTCAAGTTTTTTGTGTTAAATACCCGCTTTCGTTTGTTCTGTTCAGAAAATAATAGTATATTTGCACCGTGAGAATTAGTAACAGAACGTGGACACTCAAAAATAAGGAAGATATGAGAATACTTAATAATTTACTGGAAGGGTTGGTTAGCCTGGGAAGACTGGGTGGAGACAACAGCCTGTTCAACGATTATCTGAGGGGCGATAACGCTTCTGATTTAAGAAAGGACTGGGAGGCCATCGGTAATGATATGAGAAAGGTTATTAGGCGTAACCACCGTTATCGGTCTTGCTGTGGTATTCGTATTGAATAAGATTCCGCCAATTTATCAGAAAGGCGAACAATAACATATCAGCCCCGGTGCATCTCGCATCGGGGCTTTTTCATTCCCCAAACCCCTCATTTTTATGCTCTACAGCATATTTAAGTGTTAATTATTCTCATCGTGATAAAATTTCCCGATTTTAATTTGGCGGTTCCGGATTTTCTTCTTACCTTTGCCAACGGAAACAAGATGATAGTAATCTATCCGGCAGGGCGACCGTTTCGCCTATGGCTTCTGGCCGCAGGCTTTTTTTATGCCTAATGGGGAAAAATATTTTTCCTAACTGGGAAAATATATTTTCCCAACTGGGGAAATAATTCTCACAATAAATGGCGGCTGCATGAACCGTAAGATTTCATTTGTCCTTCCGGATAAGTCATCGTCTTATAACCAACGGGGAATGCAGCCGCCACCCTTATGTACAATCGGCTGTTAATGGTTATAAGACGATGCAATATGCAGAATTCTATTTTAATTAGTGATGCTCAGGTGCGCCCTGCAGGCATCAGCGTAGAGGAGGGCATGAAGGCCCTCAAGTGTGAAATCAGGAAGCTCGCCAAGACCAAGAGCGAGACCTTCTCCTACCTTTGCGGGGAGGCCGTTACTTATGGCGAAGTAGCTATGACCATGGCAGGTTTCTTCGCCTTCATGGCAGTAGCTGTATTAGGTGGCTTCATTATGGGAGGGGAGGTGATGTAGTTATGGCTAAGATTGATATGCTTAAAGATGTAGCGGAACGTCTTGCCGAGTACAAGATGTTCTATCCCGACGCCACGATTACCCGTGTAGGTTTCGAGGATTGCAATTCTATCTCTCATAAAGATGGTCTGAAGCTGAGCGAGCAGGTATGCCACATGACGCATAGCGGCCTGCTGCAGTTCGTAATATTCAAGAACAGGATGTATATCTTCAAGTCGAGAGAATTTCTGAAGGTTGCTGCCGGCTTCAAGAATGGAGCCAAGGTAAGGTTCCATGATCCCCGCACGCCCGATGACCACCACGAGAGCGTAATGCTTGCCGACGGAATGCGCTATGATGGCGGTATTCCTTTCATCTGGACAGAGGAAAGCGATGCCGACTGCTTCATGAAGTGCAACACCTTCGCTATATATTGGCGCCCGGTAGAAGAAATGAGTGAAAAATAGCCAAACATCACTCATATGTTTGTCCTTTGACGCAAGGCAGAGATTTCGTACCTTTGCACCGTGAGAATTTTAACACAACAGAATTATGAGAACAATTAAGAACAAACATCGCAAGCGCACGCATCTGCTCTACAAGGTAGTATTGAGAACGTCCTGGTTTCAGTACACCGGCCGTCAGATGGGTCCGAACAAGACCGAGACAATGTGCTGGCTCGACTACAACCGCAGAGGCAGAATCCGCTGCTACAATGACAGGAAAAATGACCGCGCCATCATCGTCTGGCTCGACGGCAGGTATTACTCAACTCCTAATACGCGGGGCTTATACCTGGAGAGAATCAGCATGAACATGGCAGAGTACAAACGATTAAATTCACATTAAAAAAATGAGTAACGAAAAAGATATCAAGACCGTATTAGACGGAGCAGTAGAAACTGCTAAAGAGATAATGACAACTGAGATATTCCATGCTCAGCTAGTAAAGAACACCGAGGCCATTAATAAGGAACGCGAGGAGTATGAGCATAAGCGCGCAGAACTTCAGCAGGACCTTGACGATCAGAAAACCTTCTGTTCGGTCTCTAACCGTAAGCTTCAGACGGAAATGCTGGAATACAAGATACAGGTCAACCGCCAACAGGAGATGTTTGAGAAGACTGAGTGCAACATCCGCGAAACCCTCAGCCAGGCGAACAAGGAATTCAATGAGAAGTATGCTAAACTGAAAAGCGAGCATTCTCTGAAAAACCTGCAACTTCAGAACGAGCGTCACAAGATTTTCGAGGCTTACCGCAATTCGGGGGGGGCAAATCTTGCCGAAGACTCTCAGCAGATGTACCCGGAAGGATGGAGCCGGCCAAGGCCTAAAGATGGAGGAGTAGAATAATGGGACAGAAGAAAAAATATTCAGTTGGTATAGATAAAGTCTGCGAAGGTACCGACACAGAACTTCGTGGCGACATGAAGTCGTTCGGAACCGTCCAGAAGGTTACCAAAGAGCTAGGCGAGTGGCAGGAACAGAACGGTAAGCGAGCCTTCTTTCTGATAACCGCAGACGTGACTACGGCTGGTAATCTCAACCTGGCTGTCGGCGGAGGCGGCGATGATAAGATACTCGCTATCATGATGCATGGAGCCATGAATGCCAACGAGGACCTGCAGAAGGCTCTGTACACGGCTTGCAAATTGCAGGATGAGATTGATATAGATAACAATAGTAACGAATAAATTTTAGCAGATTATGGAAAATCAGAATAAAAATGCTGCAGCTAAGGTTGCGGCCAACGTGGAGGAAGAAAGAAAGCACCCTATCTTTGAGGAGTGCGAAGTGATGGTTGCCGGCAAGCCGGCACGTGAACACATGCTCAGCATGAACGGCATGTACATCTCGGGCATTACCGATGAACAGCTCAAGGAGATGCACGAGAAACTGGGTAAAATACTCTCAGGGAAATAGAAAATAGTTTTTCTAGTCTATCATGTAATAAGTGACAAATATTTAAATTTAGTCAATTCTCTAATTAAGGATGGCTGCCCGTGAGGGTGGCCATTTTTTCTGGAGCATAAATTTGGTTTTTCAGAAAAAGTGGTGTATCTTTGCACCCGAGAATTAGTAACACATTAAAATATATAGATTATGGGTTTTTTCGATTTCATCATGTTCATATCGTTTGTCATCGCGCTGGTGGTGGGTCCCTTTGTTGTGGGATCCTGCAATCCCGTGTTATGGGTGTTTTACCTCAGCCTTTGCACCATGCTCACTCCTCTGCTGGGTATTCCTATCTATAAGGCAATATTCAGATAAGAGTCCTTTGCCCTTTGTCTGTCTGTTGCTATATTTGCATTACTAATTAGTAATGTATAAAGAATATGGTAACAGACAGTCTTGTTAAAAAGAAATTCGTTCACGAGACTCTTCAGGCAGGCATCCTGAAGATATACTCCACTCAGGAGAACGTGGTGCGCAATCATTACAAGCGCCGTACCGGCCGATTGCTTACCACGCTTTCCGCTCACTCGTTCGACAGTCAGATATCGGGCGAAAACCGCACCATCTTCGTGCGCATCCTTCCTTATCTCCGTTTTCTGGATATGCAGTACCGGCAGCGAAATGATCGTGTCAGCAAGTTCAAGCGCAGGAACCTCGCGCTCTATAACCGCGTGGTCTGGGGTGTATTGTATCACGAAACATTCCCTAAGCTTCGCTATGGCTTCAACGACGAAGTACGGAACAGCATACGTCAGGAACTGGAAAATTCACTCAACCCACAAAAATCATAAGACATGGCAAACAAACATTTAACGGAAGACCAGGTTTCCCTGATAGTGAATGTGGAGTCATCGAAGGCTCAGCAGGAAATCAAGAAACTGGAGAATAAAATGATGGGACTGAAGGCTGCCAACAAACAGCAACTGAAGTCCATGGTAGAGATGGAGGCTGCCGGCAGGAAGACTTCCCAGGAGTATAAGAATATGGCCGAGCAATACCGTACTACCAGTAAGGCGATTAGGGAAACTACCAAAGAAATCTCTGCGCAGACCCAAAGACTGAGCGTGATGGATATGACGATGAACCAGCTCCGCAAACAGCAGAAAATGTTACAGCGGGAACTTGATGATACCGTCCAGGCACTTCACCCAGAGGCTTACGGCGTATTGGAGCAACGCCTGAAAGATGTTTCCGGCCGTATCTCAGAACTGAAGCAGAACGCCAAGAGTTTTGGCGAGATTGCATCAAGTGACCAGGTGAACGGAATCTTTCTAGGAACCATGGCGACAAAGCTCGCAGGCCTTTTGGGCCAACAGGCATCCAAACTGAAAGATTTCGCATTGGAATCTGCCAGGGCTGGCGTAGAGATGGCAGAACAGGCAGATGGTGTGACCAAGGCTTTTAATGCCATGGATAACCCGAACCTGCTGGATAACCTCCGCAAGGCAACCAAGGGAACCGTAAACGATGTGCAGCTGATGACGGCTGCCGTACAGGCTAACGATTTCCGCATTCCGCTGGAAGACCTGGGCAAGTATCTGGAATTCGCCCAGCTGAAGGCCCAGCAGACGGGTCAGTCGGTAGACTACATGACCAACAGCATCGTGACCGGTCTTGGCCGCAAGTCTCCGATGATTCTTGATAACCTGGGTATCTCTGCAGCAGAAATCTCCGAGAAGACCAAGGAGACGGGCGACTTTATGAAGGCTGTGGCAGAGATTGTAGATACCCAACTTGCCGAGGCAGGAGAGACCTATATCAGCGCAGCCGACCGGGCAGCACAGAAGACGGTAGAACTGCAGAACGCCCAGAAGGCGCTGGGAGACGAAATCCTCCCGCTCAAGGAACAATGGGATGATGCCTATGCAGATATGCAGCTGAACACCATCAGTCTCATATCTTGGTGCGTAAAGCATCAGGGCGTGGTGAAGACGCTCGGCATCTTGCTCACAGCCTTCACGGTTGTAGCGATTGCCACCAGCAACGCCATCAAGACGAATATCGTTGTAACTAAGGGTGCTGCCGCAGCACAGCAGGCATGGAACGTAATCTGCGCTACCGGAACCGGACTTCTGAAACTGCTGCAGGCGGGCTTCTACCTGCTCACGGGCAGGGTGACGCTTGCCAAGAATGCCTGGACCGCCATGAATGCAACGATGAAGGCAAGCGTCTTCGGTCTGATTGCTGCAGGAGTTACGGTTCTCTCCCTGAAGTTATGGGATATGCACAAAAAGCAGAAAGAGGCAGCAGCTTCGGCCAAGGAACTGGAAACCATGGAGCGAGACCTGAATGCCCAGGTGAACGAGCAGACCGCCAAGGTGAAGCAGCTCAATGAAACCATGCGCAACGAGAAGATCTCCATGGACCGCCGTAAGGAGGCTCTCAATGAACTCAAGAAGATTATTCCTGGTTATAATGGCCTGCTCTCTGAAGAGGGCAGACTGACAAGGGACAACAAGAGTGCCATTGATGACTATCTCGTTTCTCTGGAGAAGGAAATCAAACTGAAGGCATACAAGGATAAGCTTGTGGACCTGTATAAGCAGAAAAGCGACCTTGAGGATAAGAGAGACGAGCAGGATAAGACTTATCATGATGCAAAAACAGACAACATCCTTCATCCACAGAATAGTTTTATCAGAGGTGTCTCCAAGTTCTTCGGCACAGATACGGAAACGAATGCCAAGAAGGCGCTCAACAATACCGAGCAGCAGATAGACCGCGTAAACGGAAAGATAGACGAGCTGAACTCCAAGATTGCGAATATCGGTATTGTGACTCCTAAAAAAGGCACAGGAAACGGCGGTGGTGGTGGAACGGGAGGCCATACCGGAGCAGGTGGTCATACCGGAACCACAAATACCACATCCAAGCCTAACCCCGATGATATCGCATCGAAGAGATTTTCTGAAAACCGACAGACAGATATCGATGCAGCCAACCAGGACTATCAGCAGGACGTGAACAACTGGAACATGGCTCTCGCCCGGAAGCAGGTATCTCAAGAGAAGTACGATCTCGCCATGCAGGCTCTGAAGACCCAGCATACCGCCAACATCCTCGCCATCGAAACCTCGTATAGCGAGCAGTCGCAGAATATCGGAATTGCGGATGGCGCAAAGAAGAAATCACTCCAGGATAAACAGCAGGCAAACCTCCGGGCTGCAGAACAGGCTCATTTCGAGCAGCAGGTGATAGTAGAACAGGCTTATCAGGACGCCCTGGCAAAGGTGATGGAGCAAGGCGAGACGCAGCAGGAACTGACCCTGGAACAGCAACGCGACCAGAAACTGGAAGTACTGAAGGGATATTATCAGGCTGCGCTCAATATGGCCAAGCAGAACGGGGAAGATACTACCCAGCTGGAGAAGGCATATAAAGATATCCAGATTCAGATAGAGAAGGAGTATATTACGAAACAAAAAGAACTGCTTGACGAACAGGATGAAAAGAAGAAACAGGCTAGGCAGGCTCTCGGTTTCGACCAGCAGAGCGAATACGACCGGCAACTGCAGCAACTGAAGCAGGCACTCGACAACCAGTATATTACACAGCAGGAATACGAGCAGAAGGTACAGGAGTTGAAGAAAGGGTCCTTCATGAAGCAGGCTCAGTACTATACAAACCTCTTCAGTAACGCCGTGACTTCGCTGCAGAATGCCGAGATGGCGAATGTAGACGCCAAGTATGACGCAGAGATCAAGGCTGCCGAGGGTAATACGGCACTCCAGGAGAAACTGGAGAAGAAAAAAGCCAACGAGAAACTGAAGATACAGAAAAAGTATGCTGACGTAAACTTCGCCATGCAGGTAGCTCAGATTATCTCTAATACTGCAGTATCTATCATGAAGGCATACAGCGAGATGGGTCCAATCGCCGGAAGTGTTGCTGCAGCCCTGATGGGTGTGACCGGTGCTGCTCAGTTGGTTGTGGCAAATGCCGAGCGACAGAAGGTGAAGCGTATGACCCTCAACGGATCAGCTAGTGGATCCTCTTCTGTAGGTTCCCGTGTGGCAAGCGGACGAGAGAGTGGTGGACGTATCGATGTAGAGCGCGAACAGGATGGAAAACACTTCAACGCCGAGTATGCACCAGGTAAGCGCGGGTACGTAGATCATCCTACCGTCATCGTAGGCGAGGGGCCTAGAGGCAAGAGCAAGGAGTGGGTGGCATCGAATGCAGCCCTGGAGAACCCTACCATCGCTCCGCTCATCAACCTGATGGATGCAGCCCAGCGTGCCGGACAGATAAGAACCTTCGATATGAGCAAGTATCTGATGGCCATGCAGGGCAGGGCGCTGGGTGGAAGCATCGCCCGCCAGTCTGCCCGGACCAGTCAGGAAATCGCTCCGGGAGGGGCAGATTTTTACGTCCGGACGCAGGAATCTGCGCATCGTGATGCAGGAAATGCTACGTCGGGACGCAATAATGACGAGCTCCTGGAACTGCTCAGAGAGCTCAAGAGAGACGGAATTCGCTCGTTCGTGTCACTCTCGGATCTGGACGCCAAGCAGGAACTGAGAAACCAGGCGAGAAAGTTTGCTAAAAAATAAAATCTTCTGAACATGAAAATAACAAATCTGGATAAAGGAAAGGCCTACCAGCTTGGCGAAGACGCCAAGCTGGAGGTAGAACGTACCAACCCGTTCTTCAACGATTACGGGGAAACGACTTCCCCGCTTGATATCCTGGCAAGCGATTACAACCGCATGATACTGGGCTATCCCGATACCTTCGGGATGAGAGACAAGATGGTGGCTACGAACGTAAGCATCGAAGACGGCGAGTATTTCGCCCAATGCCGGCAGATTGTGCTCTCGGCACAGCACAAGGGAAACATCTCCTCTTCATTCTATATCAACGACGGATCCTTCTACTCGAAGATACAGAACGTAAAGCTGAAGAGCATCTTCAAGGACGAGATGATACCCGGGTGCACAACCGTAGACGAATGTATCGAGTTCTGCAAATCTCTCGTAGGTGGCAAAAACGAGAACTATGATATCTTCCCGGTTCTGCTTACTGATGACTCGGGTAGAGATACCGAGTACAACTACAAAATACTGAACTGGGGATGGAATGCAGGTACTATGCGTACAGCCAGCTACTGGAGATATAAGGAAGGAGGCGGTTACGAATACGTAACAGCTCACGAGATGCGTACCTGGTCTCTGGGCGTTGACTCGCCGTATTTTGCGGGTGAATGGATGCTTACTGATCATGTAAACGAAATACCGATATCTCTGACGAAGGGATATTATATATCTCCTTTTATCCGTGCCAATTATTTGTTGAAGCGGATTTTCAAGCATTTCGGGTATGACCTCAAGGAGAATTTCTTCACCAAGACGGCTCCATTTAATAAGATGGTTGTCTTGAACAACGTGATAGACGTACTAGTGAATGGACATATCCGTGTCGAAGATCTTCTGCCAGACGTGTCGGTATCTGATTTTCTCTCAGTTTTTCGGAAAAAGTTCCTCTGCGAGTTTGTTTCTGATGAAGGAACTCATACTGCAGATATCATCTTCCTGAAAGATGCGATAGACAGTAAGCCGGTTGCGGATCTTACCCGCCAGATGACAGAAGAACCTACCTTATCTTATAAGGCTGCATCCGATTATAAACGTGTGGTACTGCGCCCGAAGTATCAGGCGGATAGCGATACAGAGGATAGTTACGATGATATTAAGGATATGGTATCGAAAAATTCTGGCGCCTACTTTGATAGCGCAGACGGTTGCTTTTATAAGAAAGGTTATTCCGGAAACTACAGCGTGAAAGTAAAAATAGGTGGCTGTTCTCAGAGCTACGATTCTGGAGATGATGATATTGATACTCAAGATGTAGAAATACCAGAGATGATACCGGAGGTTCGTACGCTCAAGTATAGGGAAATCTTAGACGGGGAGACCGTGGAAAGAGACATGGACAGGCAACTGTATATCGGCGATTACGCTACGCTGAATTCATCGATGAAAGTTGCAACGGAAGACGGAGAAGAGGCAAGTGAATCGACTCCTATGTTGCCCGTCATGCTCGCCTTCCCTTACGTATCTTCAGATGGTATAGCTTGCGGAACCGTGACAGCATATGATACGCATCTATATTCAAATGTCGGATTCGGCTCGCATCATCAGGGAGAACAGACTCCTCGGAAAATATTCGATTATTCCCTGGTGTATAATGGTGAGGATGGTATCTATGAGAAGTTCTACCGGCAGTATGATCTCCTGCTCAGGAATTCACTCCAGGAACTCAAGGTAAAACTGCTCCTCTCCCAGTCGCAGAAGCAGAACCTGCCTTCTTATGCGAAGGTTGTGATCAGAGGCGTGAGTTTCTTCTTCAACAAATTGAAGTTTACCCTCGGGGGAAAGAGTGAGCCAACGGAAAGCGAACTCAGAACCATCGCGCTCACTACACCTGTTAACGAGGCAGAGAGCCTTGAAGATTTAATGCCGGCAATGACCTGCAAGTACCAGTGGCTTGGATTCGAAGAGACGGTAGAGGTTTCGGAGAATGACTATAAAAAATCAGGTAACGACCAGGACCGTACCTTCAAGATCATTTATCCTCCTCTCCCTTCAGCTGAGTATGTTGGCAAAAAATACGGCCTGCAGAAATCATACGTAAGCCAGAAAACCCGACACGCAACGATGTTCCGTCACAGCAAATGGGTATACCATTGTACGACCGTCTGGCTGGAATGCATACCGATTTCGTAGGATATTGTCCTTTGTTATATACCTGTATTATCTTAACTTTGCAATATAATCAAAGCAATTTTAAGATGATACAGGTTTTATTATATCCAGATGCTCTGAGCATGGTAGGCTCCATGAATGCCTTTGAGATATTCAGTACCTCGAAGGCTGATGTGGTTTTCGCTCTACGCTATAAAGGCTCAAGCGCAAACATCGTTCAGCACACTTATACGCCGAACGATAAGAACCGGATTACGTTATCCGTCAAGGATATCATCCTTCCTCTTCTCAGCTTTGAGGTAAAGGACAGTAGTGAACCTTATGCTCAGCCGAACATCATGAAATCCTTTGTGGCAACGGTTTACGAGGTTGGCAGCGAGGACAGCAAGAAGAAATTCACCTTCTCCGTTATACGTGCCGGTGTGGACAGACTCTCTGATTCGGCTACCAATTTTCTGAAAAACAATTTCCTCACCTGGCAGCCGCAGGTGAAGGCCGTAACCTATTATTCTCCGGAATTCCTTACCTATTACGCAACTGCCACCAGCGTGATGAAGTGCAAGGCATACATGTGGAATGGGACCGCCTACGAAGAGAAGGAAGTGGTACTGATGAACCATATGAATGCCGGAACCGTTTATACCGTGCCGGTACAATACGCCATTATCGCAAAGAAAATAGGCGGTTCTATCCAGCCATCTTATTACGATATCTGGGTAGAACAGGACGGGAAGCGGGTTACCTACGTACAACGCTACTATGCTAGCGACATGAAGAGCGAAGAAGAAGAGTGGTTCCTCTTCGAGAATTCGCTAGGAGGTGTAGACTGTTTCCGCGCCTACGGCAACAGCGAAAATACTGCAGAACATACCCACAATGTCGCAGAAATAGAGGAAGATTCAGAGGAATATCGCGTAGATACCACCCGCAAATTTAAGAAGAACACCGGTTTTCTGGACAAGAAGGAGCGCCTGTGGATGCTCGATTTCTTCCCGTCTCTGGGTAAGTATGTTTACCATGGCAATTCTCTTCGTAAGATAACCGTTACCGAGAGCGATGTGAACTACGAGGCGAAGGAACTGCCTTCGAACTATACCTTCACCTACAAATATTCAGATGCCCGTCCGTACCTGAACCTCACGAGGTCAGATGCCAGCGATTTCAAACAGATGGATATCCATCTACCCGAAATCGGAAATTTTACTATCGCCCCTCGCTTAGTTGAGTTCCCACGTCAGCTGCTGAGTGGAGGGGTGCTCTTCCCTGTTCAGGAGCCCTATTCAGAAACATGGGGTGTTACTACTGCAGACGCTCTCTTTAACTACTTTGCAAGTACTCTGACCGACCGATATAGTGGTGGAGGAGGTATTGGCCATCAGCATTTCAATATCGAAGTGTTGAACGGACTTTCTTATGATTACGGTTATATCCTATACCAGGGCGACAGAATAAAGGCAGGTATGGCAGACGACTGCACTCCTGGAGGCGCGCTCGAAAAGAAGATGTTGCGCAAGGATATAGACGATACGGCTAAAGGTAAGATTACCTTCGAGGATGTGATATCCCTACTGAAAGGATTGAAGCTTGGAGACGGAAAGAGCCAGATAACTGACGAGGGATTAGCGAAACTCTATGCCTTCATGACATACAATTTCGTTTCCGGGGCTTATGGTTCCGGCGCAAGTATCGATAATAATGGTAACGCAGAAATGAACAGCCTGTTCGTCCGTCAATTCATCTCTGCTCCTAAGTTCGTCTTCAACGAAATCTCTGTAACCAAAGCTGAGCAATGGAACACCAACGGCTATGGAACCATCGAGAGTGTAGATACCAAGAAACACATCATCTCTCTTCATCTGGAGGGAAACGATTACGGATCTCTGCAGGTGGGAGATATCTGCCGCGGTATCTATGCCGATATAGATAACGCCCATGGTTCAGATAAAAATACCGAAGGCGCGTTGGATGATTGCAACTTCGTTCTGCATAAAGGTTTCTTCACTACTTACTTTTATGTAAAGAAAATCCTCACTAGCGAGAAGGGTAAGTTCGTATTCGAATATGGTAAACGTTCGGAGGCAACTCCGGATCCTTGCGCCTATATGGATTTTGCCCAGTATGGTAGCTTTACCGATGATAAGCGCCAGAGTAGCATGTATTTCTCTTCGAGGGGAAACAGCTATATCGAGGTGTTGGATGGTGTATGCAACTGGGAAGTGCTGCCGCAGAATCGTGTGGCGAGATACGGATGGCTTAGTGGCCTGGCTTTGACTAAAAGGGATGGCAGTATCGTGCGTCCGGAGGGTAATGGTATCTACGTACAGGATAATATCTACTTCGGTGGCAACATCAACTACCTACAAGGTCTTTCCGGACTGGACGACCTGAAGAACGAGGCGAAGGCTTATGATGTGAGTCTCTCGCAGTATCAGAGTGTCGTCACGGTAGATGATATGGGTAATGTCATTAATGGTCTCTATACTCAGGACGAGGGCAAGGCTACCAAGCAGTACCGCATCTCTACGGCAGTCTTCGTGCGTAAGGGTATGGATATTCTGCTCGAAGAAGAAGCGAATAGCGAGGACGTGACAGAAGGCCATTATCGCTTGTATGTAGTAAGCGAGGACTGCGACGTAGAGGTAAAGAACTCTACCGTTTTTATCAAGGGTATCAGGAACATCAAGGATGGTGTTGCCGGAACTGCGGATGATACCAATTTCGATTACGCAGCTATGCGTAAAATGTCGGATGCGATGGTGACCATCGTCGTAGAACTGGAGGGAAAGACCTCGAAAACGGTGCAGATGCCTATCCGTATCCAGCATGACAGCCTTCCATTCATGGTGTGCGATCTGAGCAATGAGAGTGCATCGGTAGCCTGGAATACCAGAGCTGGCAAGTATATCGGCTTGCCTATCAAGACCAAGGTATCACTTATGTATCATAACGATCCATGGGCGATTTCGTCACTCAACATCTCTAGCGTAGCAGGTTTAAAGATTTCGAAGAGTATTGACGGTAAGGCGAAAGTAATCACTATTGATGCAGATAATCTTACTGCTGATACGCTCGACCAGATTACGAAACTGGACATCACGGTTGTGGGCAAATATGCCGGAGCCAGCTACGAGTATACCCGAGAGCTTACCATTTTGAAATCGTCTGATACCGTAGTCTACGAGCTGATACCATCTGCCGATAGCGTGATTATAGACAATCAGGGCAATATGAGCGCAAAAAGTATCTCATGCGATATATGGGCAACGTCATCCGACGACAAGAGGTATAAGCTGACAGAATTACCGGCAGGGTATCATCTGAAGCATGGAACTGCTGATACTCCTGATACTAACATGGAAATAGGCGCAGAGGTATCTGTGCAGAGTAATGCCCGTCAGGTGGTGTTCGCTTTATACGATGCTTCCGGAAATGTACTGGATAAGGAGAGCGTTCCGGTACTCACCTGTGGTGCGGATGGTGATGGATATGAGTATATCTATTATCTCTCCGATCAGTCTGAATCGAATTTCATTACACAGCCTTATCGTCGAAATGGCGTTTTGCAGCCTATGGGGTGGCAGGATGATCCGATGGAGCCGACTCGGGAGAAGCAGTATGTATATGTAGCATACAAGACGGGAGAGGTAGGAGCGGATGGCAGTTTCTCTGAACCTAAGCTCTTCAACCGTTACCCGAAGAGCATTTCAAGCATTGAAACCTGGTATTATGCTGGAAATAGTTCTGAAGTAAACAGGGATCCGACCGAATTCAGAAAAAATGGCAGTCAAGACTTCAATAAAATTGCCTTTAATGATGAAACCCCGTGGCTGTGGATAATGAAAATCACATGGTTTACGGATGGGGACGAAGTTATAAACTTTTCATGCGGAGGTTATAAAGCGAAGGATGGTGATGGTCTCATCGTAGGCTATCAGTCTTCAGCTTCAGAACCATCAGTTCTTCCTGTCTTAAAAACGCTTGCCGACTATAATAAAGCGCAGGATAATATTGGCAGCGGCTGGACAAAGACGGCTCCTGCTACGGGAGGTAAGAGCATCGTGCTGGGTGGTAAGATTACAACAGATGAAATTATCGACCGGTACAACAGCAGTTCTAGCGCATGGGGAACAGAAAAAAGTGAAATTCTGTTAGATGGTATCAAGCAGAAAAAAACTTTCTACAAAACTCCTTCCTCTCTTGGTAGCAACGGCAAGTGCATACGTCGTATTAAGGTTGTTAACCATTTCCGGGATAGCTATCTCAGAGTGATGCTGAAGTCTTACTCAGAAACCAACTATGATCTGGTATGTATCTCCCGTCTCTATCTGCCGTCTGAGGTTATCAATAGCGATGGCAAGCAGATAAAGGAAGATAGCGAATATCTCAACAGATCGGAGCATGCCTATGTAGTAAGCGGCGACGGTCAGAGTCTTGTTGCTAAATTATCCATGCCTGATGCCGGAGAATATTATTTCTTCATCGGATATTTTAAGGATGGCGGAACAGACAGCTACGGCGACTATGGTCTCTTTGCCTGGCAATCGATGATAGCTCTTACTGAGAGTTTGTGGCGTACAGACGGAACCGTAGATGCTATAGGCAACATAACCTGGAGCAAGGCGATGCCGATGCAGGCTGAAGCTATCGTCATGGAGCGCGCCTATATCGCTACCACTAACGATACGGTGGCGCCATCTAAGCCTTACCGTACAAATGGTATCCTACAGGGAGGATGGACGGCAAAACGGCTAGCTGTATCGTCTGTGAACCGGTTCATCTGGGAGTCTGTTCGTGCAGGAAAACATGGTACCGATTCTGTTCAGGATGATTGGAGTCAGCCTGTTGTGGTAGCCAACTTTGCCGAAGCCGGAAAGATGGGTAAGAACGGCTGCATCGTCCGAAATTCTGAAGGATGGAAGAGCGGGACAACCTACCACAATGACTCTGCCCTGACCCTGGAACAGAAGTATCTCGATCTGATATATATCGAGGATAGTAATGCTAACGATGGCTGGTCTGTCTACCAATGCAACGTTACGCATACGGCTACGGGCAGTTCCTTCGACCCTTCGGCAGTTGACTCTAACAACAATAAGCTATGGGTGAAACTGAGTGATGCCGGTCCGATGTATTGTCCTCTTATCGTGGGAAAGAATGCGGTTCTGAAGTTCGCCCAGGGCCAACAGTTCGACCTGATGGAGGGTAACAAAATCTTCGGCTCGTTCCGATGGGTGAAGAATGATGCGGATTATGCGTTCTGGATAGGCGGTACTGAAGGCAGCAAGGCTACTACTTCTATAACTAGAGGTGGCAAGCTGACAGCAAAGGATGCCGTGATTACAGGAACGATTTATGCAACTTCAGGAACTATTGGAGGTCTGAATATTACAGAATCTGGGCTTAGTATTGGTACTTATTATCAGAATGTTCTATATATGGGTACGGTACTGGAACAATCATCGTTCTGGAATGGATACTATAATAATGGGTATGGAGAGGTATGCGTCGGTAAGGCTGCGTTACTAAATCCTCTTACCAATTATTGGCAAACGACATGTGATATGTATGGAGATCGTGCATCTGGCCAGACAGGGTCTTCTAATGTCGCTAATGCAACGATGATAGTTCGCAAACTTAGTAACGGATTGAACCTGAACAGCTCTGTTAGCGCAAGAAATCCAGTGAATAATCCTGCTTACGCAGCTTTACATGTTGATACAGACGAAGGCATCGGCATACGTAGCATTGGCGGTAATCTTCTGGGATGTATCGCGCAGAATGTGATTCGAACTGGTTCTGTGACGCAGAAAGAACAGACTGCTATTGATAACAATAGAGTAGGTATCCTGGTTATGGTTAACAGCAGCGAGGTGGACGTAAAACTTCCGAAGACTCCTATTGTGGGTCAGATGCTGATAGTCGTACAGGGTAATAGCAGGATATATTTCGACCCTGTTGTTTCAGGCAGAAGACTGTATTGCTGCGGCAAGATACATACAACATCAGATAAGTTTTATTCTGATGATGTCGGGCAGTTTAATATTCTGGTCTGGGATGGATATAATTGGCAGTTGCAGTATATATATCATTAACAAAACATAAAAATATGAAGATAAATCTAGAAAGAGTAGAGGTCTTTACTGACCTCAGTAAGACACAATGCGCAGTAATGGATATGCGCAAGGAGATAGCTAACGTCATCTATGAGCGCGGGCAGGGATTAGCCTGCTCCGTGCTCGCCCATAAACTCTACGAAACGCAGGGCGAGGTGGAGATTGACGATAGCGAGAAGGAAATCATAAGTCGTGTAGCCGAGCAACTGCTTACCCCGGCTGCAGGCGAAGGAGTTATGAAGCAGATAAAACCAGAATAGTATTATGGCAGCAGTAAACATCAACGACGTAGCCAGCCAGCTGAATACGGCGTCTCGCCTAGTGGTGAGTACCGACTTTTTTTGGATCTACATGGCTAACGGCTCGCAGGTTAAGATACCTGCCGAGTTCGCAAGGGCTTACCTGATCGCAGGTATTAAGCCAGTAATCAATAAAAACGGCCATTGGGAGATAGGCGGCGAAGATCTCGGTGTAGTAGCCGAGGGAAAGACCCCTCAGTTTCGTGGCGGCACGATGGGTATCGAGGTGAGCTATGATAATGGCAAAACGTGGTCTCAGGTAGTAGCCTATACCGATATAGACCCAGACCTGGAAGCTCTTGCCGTGGCTTATACCAAGGTAACGCAGGGCGAAGCTGACCGAGTGAAGGCTGAAAGTACTCGTAATAGCAACGAAGCCGCACGTCAGAACGCCGAAACTACTCGCAATAATAACGAGACGGCACGCAAGACGGCAGAAACCAAGCGACAGCAGGAAACCTCCGCCGCCATTACCAACTCAAAGACGCAGACCGACCTCGCTAAGGAAATGAACGATCATCCACCCAAAATGGGAAGCAACGGAAACTGGTGGAAATGGGACCTCTCCAAGCATGAATATGTCGATACGGGTGTCATTGCTCGAGGCGGCGCTATGTATCCGTCATTCCGCCAGCATCGTAACAAGTTACTTATGATTGATTACGGAAGCCATGTCGCAGAACATGTTGTCAAGCGTAGAAACAAGTTAGTCATCAAAGTTTAATAAATATATGGCAGATAATACAAATATCATTGTTGTTGGTAATGTCGCCTTCACCGATCAAGGTACCTGGAAGTCGGACTACTCATATGAAGAGGATGGACAGACTGTTAGGGGCTACGATGAAGGGGATATAGTTCATACATCTACAGGAGTCTATGCGTCACTGGAGGATGGTAACACAACAACTCCTTCGGATACAAACACCAAATGGCGCAGATGGCTCGATAAGACACCAACCATCAAGGCACAGAGTGCATCCGACGATGCCAACAAGGCAGCAAATCTCGCTCAGAGTGCAGCCAATACTGCACAAGAGCAGGCTACAGCTGCAGCAGCACAAGCAGCTCTAGCAGAGACAAAGGCTACAGAGGCAGATGCTGCCGCCAAACGAGCCGATGCCAAGATTGCACAAATGGATGGATTGGCAGGTCAGATAGCCACAGGCTTCATCGCACCATCGCGTATGAACCTGACCTATCTCCCGGAGATAAGCCTACGCAACAAGGTGGCACAGCGCATCACAGCCCAACTCATACCGAGCTACCTCCCTCAGAGCGTGCTCTTCCAGCGTGCCGAGGGCGACTCGCTGGTGGCAGACCCAAGCGGCAACCTCATCGTCAAGGGCGAGGGCACGACCAAGTTCTGGGTCATCCCCACAGCCAACACACCGCTTTGGCAAGAGGTGAGCATCACTATACACCAGCCACGCCTTCGCCTGTCGGCATCGGGAAAGCTACGCAAGGTGGGCTCATCATTACGCATCATTTAAATCACATTGTTTAATCAATTAAATACA
>ERZ1023897.168-NODE-168-length-19657-cov-17.804459_pt1 | contig 19657 bp, 17 predicted proteins | sample MGYA00380399_ERZ1023897 | MGnify/ENA primary metagenome ERZ1023897 (study PRJEB33179, sample SAMN07448995) | human gut metagenome | biome: Human-gut; feature: Human associated habitat; material: Faeces | host: Homo sapiens | place: India: Bhopal | collected... | reverse complement strand
TTAAATCAATGGAATATTTGGTAGGCAGCTTCTGCTCCTTCTTGATAAACATCAGCATGTAAATAGGGAGATAAGTGATTTTTCCCACCTTCTTCACATTATCATTACACAGCACATAGGCTTTAGAAATCTGATAAGTTGTTGAGTTCACCACATTCGTAAGCGCTTTGTGACGCTCATAATCCTTGCCCGATTTAACCTCTATCGGCAACACCTCACCATTTTGCTCTATCACAAAATCCAGTTCACCCTGGCGCTTGTTGTTATAATAATACAACTGGAAACCGTGCGCCCAGAGCTCTTGTGCTACGGCATTCTCATATACCGAACCAAAGTTGATGGACGGTTCGTTATCCAAAATCTTCAGTTGAATGCCATCCGCATAAAGACTTGCCAAAAGACCAATATCTGCCATAAACAGCTTGAATAAGTTTCTGCTGCTCGACAAAATCAACGGCACAGTAGGCTCCTCAACATTATATACCGGCAAAGCTACACCGGCATCCTTCAACCACAAGAAACTGTTCTGATAACGTGCAAACTTGATGTTTTCATTCAGGTTCTTCAATATGAAACGCTTGTTCTTGGCATCAAGCTCAGCAGGGATCCTGTCAAAGATTTCCTGAATATACAATTTATGGTCAGGGTCATATTTCGCTATATCCTGCTTATAGAGACGTATGATAGCCTGCTGCTCTGCCATTACATCTTGCAGATTATTGGTAGCCAGATATTTATCAACAGCTGCAGGCATTCCACCTACTATAAGATAAAGGCGGAATACCTCCATCATCTTTTCATGGATGAATTCATCTACAGCAGTCCCTTCAGTAAAATGCTTCCTCAAAGCATCTATAATTCTATCGTTGATACCAACTGCTGTAGCAAACTCCTCCAAATCAAGAGGATACATATCTTTCACATCCATATATCCCACTGGTGCAGAACGGAGATTCTTGATCTCCACACCCAATAGGCTACCGCTTAAAACATAGCGATAGCTCCCCTCTTCCACCAGAAATTTGATGGCAGTTACGATTTCCGGGCATTCCTGCACTTCATCAAAGAACACAAGGGTACTGCCCTTGACCAAATCCTGGCTGGTCACAGTGGAGAGACGCAACAAGATGTCTTGACTATTCTTCGCCTTGCTGAAGACCTTTACCAAGCCTGGATTTTCGATGAAGTTGATTTCTATGAATCTTTCAAAATGTTCATGACCGAAACGACGGATAGAATATGTTTTTCCTATCTGTCTTGCTCCAGTCAACATCAACGCTTTTTTATTCGCTTCGAAGAAATCGGCTAAATATCTGTCTATCTTACGTTTAATCATATCCTTGTCCCCTTTTCTAATATTAAACGGACGTATTTTGTCCGCTTTTCCATGGCAAATATACGATAATTTGTCCGTTTTTCCAAGGTATTTACGCATCTTTTTGTCCGTTTTTCCAAATTTTAACAGTTTCCTTAGAAGCATTCCAACGGCGTAGAGCCTCTTCTCTTGTTAACTATCCAAATATTCTTCCTCCTATTTATTCTAGTTCAACATTCAGCCACCAAAATTACACATATTCTTCGAAACCACCAAGAAAATCACAAGAAATCTGCAACTTATCATCAAATAACCACGAAATCAATCGTAAACTATTAACTGTAAACTATAAACTGCTATTCCCTACCTCAGCAAGCTATAATAAGGCGGTCCCATCCCGCAAAATATGGCGAGGGCTTTGATGCCCCGCCAACCTTAGAGCGTAGCGGTTCCGAGCGACGAGGAGGAGCGGTTTCCCTCTTCTTCCCTGAGGTTTCTGTCCCCCGCTAACGGGGGAACCGAAGGGGGTGTAAAGACCATTGAAGAAGACCGAGATGAGTTGTCTGGTTGCCATCCTTGGCTTCGTACCCAACCCACAACCCAAGGAAAACAAAGCATCTGCAGCAGAAGAGTCTGATATCCATTAATATGAATAGGAGATTCCTAGATTCCCAATCCGTAAGCCAATCAACTTACAGATTGGGAATTATTGCTTATAAGTTTTTTATCAAGAATTTTATAAATTCATCCTTGACATTAGAGATTTCTCCCTTGTCATAGATTGTAAGAAGAGTTACATTCATACCATCCTCACTAACTTTTACATTAAGAGTTAGGATTCTTGCACCACCACTTTTGCCTTTACCCTTGTCAGCAATGGTCATTCTTATCTTACGAACGCCACCACCAAGGTCATCTCCAACAAGAGGATTCTTGTAAATTTCATCTAACCAAGCATCATAGTCAGATTTCAATGAATGATATTTTTTAGCCAAACGTTTAAACTGTCTTTTAAACTCAGAGCCATATTCAACATGTATTTTCATGTCAATCTTCCATTTCTAAATCTTTTAATAAATCCCTTGCATCTGGTAGTTTTCTTCCTTCCAACTTAGCAAGTTTCACTTCCTGCAATGCTCTTGTCAAACTTTCCTTCACAAAAGCTTGCTGCTTCTGTGTCTTTGTCAAGACAGGCTCTTTTACAACTGTAGTTGACACAACACCACGAAGCATATTAATAGCCTTACGAATGTTTTGCAGGGGCTGGTTAGTATCTACCGTAACTAATATCTGTTTCATAATCTTCTCCTTTTAAACGTTTTACTGAATTAGGTTGCAAAAATACTTTTTTCCCCTCACACCGCCAAACTTCTTGCATTATTTTAACGTTAAAGGTCTATATTCCAGTCCATTCTTGTCATTATCATCAAACCATTTCTGAAAATCACATTATTATTTAGTTTATATAACTTGCCGCCAAAGTTACGCTTTTTTCTCGAAACCACCAAGAAAACCACAAGAAATCTGCAAGTTATCAGCAAATAACCACGAAATTAACCGTAAACTATAAACTATTAACTGTAAACTATAAACTGCTATCCCCATGCGGTCCCATCCCGTACAATCTGGCGAGACCTTTGATGGTCCGCCAACCTTAGAGCGTAGCGGTTCCGAGCGACGAGGAGGAGCGGTTTCCTCCCTCTTCCCTGAGGGTGAGAGGGTCGGGGTGAGAGGTGGAGCCCTCTTTAATGGTAAAGAGGGACGGGGTGATTTTAGAAAAAACTTATTGCCCTTACGCATATTTGTGCAAATTACACTTATTATCATGTGCTTTATGATGTGTGCGCGCAAACAGATTGCATAAACGTGCAAACGTTTGCACAAATAAATATAACCTTTTTGAAATATTTTCTTGCTTACTATAGAAATTCCTCTTATATTTGCAGCCGAAAAAAGATACCAACTATCAAACGAAGGCTAAGTTTAATATAAACGGAACCAATATATAAAAGTAAAGATATGATGAAGCAAACATTCATAAAATCAGCTATGTTGCTGCTGCTGATTCTTTCAACGGCAACGACGCGAGCGCAGGAGGTCGCTCTGAAGACCAACTTACTGGGATGGGCTTCCACATCTGCCAACGCCGGCATCGAAATCGGCACGGGCAGGAAAACAACCTTCCAACTCTTCGGAACCCTGAACCCCTGGAAGTTCTCGGGCGACAAGAAGATGAGATTCTGGAATGTTATGCCAGAATACAGATGGTACACCTGCCAGAAGTTTGGAGGCCATTTCTTCGGAATCCATGCCTTAGGCGGTGAATACAACATTAAAAACATTGACATGCCCTTCGGCATCCTGCCGAAAACTCTGGAGGGCAGGCACTATGAAGGCTGGTATGTTGGTGGAGGCCTTACCTACGGCTATCAGTGGTTGCTCAATAAGCACCTCAATTTCGAAGGCTCTATCGGTTTGGGATATGCCTACAGTCCTTACAAGCTTTACGGACGATGCGAAAAATGTCTCGACAAAGACCACCGCAATTATGTGGGCCCTACAAAAGCCGCACTATCTCTCATATACGTGTTCTAAGAATTTTATTTAACTGTGGTTTTAAACCGACAATATAAACACGTAATAACTAGACAGAATTCAAAAAAAATTTAGGGAAATCATAATATGGATAAAATGAAGCTTTATGCGGTCATTTCGCCCCTCTGCATACTCTTTTCTCAGAGCATCATGCCTGCTCAGGCTCAACAGCTGGCAGGGGGTAAGATTCAGGTAGACAGCGTCTTGGCACGCAAGAACGGCAACCGGATGGACGTTGCCTTCCGTATGAACCTGAACGATTTGAAGATGAAATCAGAGCAGCAGATTGTTTTCACACCGGTAATGGTAGGAACTGATTCTATCGCTCTCAACCCTATCATCATCCAGGGTAGAAACCAGGCTGTAAGATACCGCCGACTTGCCGACAGCAAGAAGAATCCGCAGGCACAGGTTCTTACCCGCAAGAACAAGACCAGTCAGCAGGTTTACTTCGCACAGTCTGTTCCTTATCAGAAATGGATGAAGAAGTTCAAACTCTCGGTAAAGGAAGATCTCTGCGGATGCGGCAACCTGATAGAACAGGACAATACGCCGATTGCGGATATCGACCGTACACCGAAGATTACGAAGGATTTCTTCGTGCAGCCGAAGGCGGAAGCCAAGAAGGTGAGAGCCGAAAAGGGTGAAGCTTATCTCAGCTTCAAGCTCAACAAGAGTAATATTCTTGCCAACTTCCGTGAGAATGCTACTGAGCTGAAGAAGATTACTTCCACCATCGACCTGGTGAAGAACGACAAGAACGTTGAAATCACAGATATTGATATCCACGGTTTTGCTTCGCCTGATGGTTCGTATGCCAACAACAAGCGCCTTGCCAACGAGCGTGCAGCTGCCCTCCGCAACTATGTGAGCAGCCTCTACACCATAAACAGCAAGCTCTTTACCTATCAGGCTACACCGGAAGACTGGGAAGGATTCAAGAAGAAGATCCAGGCTAGTCATCTGGCTGATAAGGAAGCGATACTCGAGATAGCTAACTCCTCGCTGGCTCCCGACGATAAGGACCTGAAGATCAGGAAGCTCCATCCGGCTAGTTACCGCTACATCCTGGATCAAATCTATCCTCGTCTCCGTCATAGCGACTATACGGTAACCTACACGGTTCGTCCGTTCAGCATCGAAGAGGCAAAGGAGATATTGAAGACCAAGCCTCAGCAGCTTTCTCTGCAGGAGATGTTCCTGGTGGCACAGACTTACGAGCCGGGTTCGCCAGAGTTTAACGAGGTATTCGACATTGCCGTCCGTCTCTTCCCTGATGATGAGGCTGCGAATCTCAATGCCGCCTGCACCGATTTGCAGAAAGGCGATCTTACTTCTGCCGAAAAGCATCTTGCCAAGGCTGGCAACTCGAAAGAGGCAGAGCGTGTAAGAGATGTCTTCAAGCAGATAAAGGAATTGGAATAACAGAAAATTAGAGAATAACGATTATAAACAAGCTTAACTTTCAAAGATTATGAAGATTAAACATTATTTTGGCTTGGCTGTCATCGCAGCTATGACAGCAAGCTGTTCAAGCAATGAGGACCTGGGAACCGCAGGTCCAGGTACTGGTACTAATGAAGCAGGTGTTGGTTATGCAACTTTCACCATCAACTTGCCTACAACAAGCGGAACACGTGCAGATGACGATCCTACATTCGAGGATGGTGATGCTAACGAGTACGATGTATTTAATGCTACTTTGCTGGTTTTCAAGAAGCCAACTACAACAGCTTCGGAAGGCGAATATACCTACGTAGAGCATGTTGATTTGGGTTCAATGCAACCATGGAAGGACCCAAGAGAAACTGGTGTAACTACCCAAGCCAAGATTACAGCAAAGCTTTCTAATGTCGATAAGTCTGGCGAATACTTCGCATTGGTACTTTTGAACAATGGTTCTGGTGCAGATGCAAAGGTTAATTTGCCTACAGATGAAACCACCACGTACTCTGCTTGGAATAAGGCAGATAATGCAACAAACAAATTTGATAAAACCGACAAGGGTTTCTATATGGCAAATGCTCCTCTGTACAATGCTACAGATAAGAACGTAACTACTTTAGTTGCTATCGACAAGAACAAGATTTTCCCTACAGAGGCACAAGCATCTTCTGGCGACGCTGCTGCTGACATCTACGTAGAGCGTGGTCTTGCTAAGGTTACATTGACTACTGCCACTAAGGATGAAAAACCTGTAGCTACTACTAGTTCATATGCAGGCGATACGGTTAAAATCAGCAACTGGGCTTTGGATGTTACCAATAAGAAGACATTCCCTATCCATAATGTTGATGAATTAGGCTACGAGGATATTTGGAAGAACGCAGCAGCAGCATCCGGTCCATCCACTCAGCGTTTCGTAGATAACACTCCAGGAATACTTGCAAAGCGTGTATATTGGGGTAAAGACCCTAACTACAGCAACAGTACACTCAATACTGATGAGACTGCTCGTGCAGCAGAGTTTAACTATGTTACAGCAAATACAGAGGTAACAGCAGACCCAACTAAACCATTGTACTGCCTCGAGAATACTTTCAACCTTGCAAATATGATGCAGGGACAGACCACTCGCGTCATTTTCAAGGCTAGCTATACTCCAAAAGGCTTTACTGCAGCAGATGGTAAGACCTTCTACAAGGTCGGTACAAGCGTCGCTCTTTGGAAGCAGAAGGATCTTGAGGATCACATCAAGGCTGCTGTTTCTAAGGTTATTTCAGTCACAACAACAGATGATATAACCATCAAGCTGGACGCACCAGATAATGATATAACAGCTGCAGGAAATCACGAAATTAAAAAATCAAACTTTTTTGTAACAGGACATACTGTTACAGATGCAGAAGCAAAAGCTGTCAGCGATAAGGTGGGTCTCACCCAAGACGCTGGTATCAGCACTTACGCAGATGGAGAGTCTTACTATATCGCTCGTATCAAGCACTTCGGTGATGCCCTGACTCCTTGGAATTCAGGTGTCTATGGTACCAAAAATCTTGAATACTTAGGTCGTTATGGTATGCTCCGTAACAACTGGTATGAGTTGAATGTTAATAGCGTTAGCGGTCCTGGTTACCCTAGTGTTCCAGAGGTTAAGCCTAACACTCAAGACGATGAGGATGACAAGTACATCAAGGTCAGCGTGAAGATCCTCAAGTGGGCTAAGCGTTCTCAGAAGGTCGATTTGTAATCCATTTCACATTATTATATATAGCTCAGCCGCTCTAGCGCTAAGGAGCGGCTGGCTATATCGGAAGAATAAGAATCAATTTATACACTTTACTTTTTCATAAAACAGATAAGCATCATGGCAAACAAGAAGTTTAACAGTTGGATCAAGAATATATGCATGGGATGGGGATTCATCATGGCGGGCAGTATGCTCAGCAGCTGCAACGACTTGATGCACGACAACCTGCCTCCTTGTGACATGGGTGTTGACTTGCAGTTCAAGTACGACTACAACGTGCAGCGTGCCGACATGTTCAAAGATCATGTGGGCGGCCTCAGCGTATTCGTATACGACGAGCAGGGCAACTTCATTGCTCGCCATGATGCCTATAACGATGCGACATCACAGCCGCTCAAGGACCCAAACTATGCCATGCGAATCAATCTGGAACCGGGCAAATACAGATTCGCAACCTTCGCCTTCCAAAAGAAATACGAAGATGCACTCGCGCAGCCAGGTGCCAAATTCCAGATAGCTCTGCCACAGCAGGGTGACAACATCACCGCCCTCCATGCACGACTCGACCGCGAACAGGGCAAGGTGAACAACCAGAGCCAACCGCTCGATACACTCTGGCAAGGACTCAGCAACGAACTGGTTGAAGTAAAAGACCTGCAGGTTACACGCCATACCATCGGTCTGGTTCGTGATACCAAGCAGCTCACCATCAGCCTGCATCAGACCGACGAGCCTGCCAACATCAATGCCGATGACTTCAGTTATCAGATAACCAATGCCAACGGCGATATCAGTTACGACAACTCTCTCCTCCCCGACGAGGAGTTGACATATACCCCATACTACACCTGGACCACTGAGTTTAAAGATAAGGAAGGCAATGTAAAGGAGCGCACCGCTCATGCCGCCCTCATGTTCTCCCGACTCATCTGGCATCCGGCAGCAGAAAACGACAAGAACGCCATCCTTACCATCACGAACAAGACTACTGGCGAAGAGGTGGCACGCATCAATCTTGCTGACTGTCTGGCACAAGGCCGTGGCGCCTTCGAAGCCCGCCAATATTCAGCACAGGAATTCCTGGACCGTGAGTACGACTATAAGCTCGACTTCTTCCTCCAGGGCAACCAGTGGAAGTATATGCAGCTCAGCATTTCCATCCTGGATTGGGTCAAGCGCATCCAGCGTGTCGATTTCTAACCGTTTCAGGTGTCAGAGCCCCTTCCGGGCATTTAGCTCATAAGAGTATTTGACTTAAAAAAATTAGAAACAATGAAAATACGAGATTTCATTTTAAGTTTAGTTAGTTGGTTTATATTGTTGGTTACAGTAAGTTGCTCTGACGAACTTGGAGGCGAGCGCGCTCCCATTTCGTCAGAAAGCAACTTGCATGTACTCGTGCCAACCGTGCTCAGCAGCCGCGGCACCCGTGCCGACGATGCTTCTGACCTTCCTACCTATAATGCTACGGTAGATGAATGCCAGATCAACGACCTGACCCTCTATGCTTTCCCTGTCCCTACAGGAAATGGAAATGATGGCAAGCTCCTGGTAGAGACGCTCCCTGCCCCACTGGCTACAATGATGGTAGAGCCGAATGTAGCTAACTATCAGCTCAATATCGAGCCGGGCACTTACCATATCTATGTGGTTGCCAACATGAACAAGGTGTTGAGTGGTAAGAATATCCAAACTGAAGATGATCTCAAAAAAATAGTTCTGGGTTATGAAGGTGGAAAAGAACCGGGAATGCCTGTTTCTACAAACATCCCGATGATTTATGAGCCAAAGGATGTAAACGGTACTATCATCAATACAAAAATAGAAAAAGGTGGTAAGAAATATACAGAGGTAGCAGCTAACCTGAAGTTTACATGCGTAAAGGTTAAGCTGAATCTTATCTTCGATCCTACTGCTGAAGGTTCTGCATTCAATGGTAATAGCTATATCATCAAGGATATTCTGGCTCAAAAGCTTTCTCCTAGCACCACGCTGAGTTGGGATGGAGCATTTAGCAAGCCAGCCTCTAGTGTTAGCCAAGATTATGCCAATGGTTTTGAAAGTGAAGTTTATGCGACTTCTTCTGAGGCAAGCAATAAGGGTAGTTATTATAAGGCGGGAGACTGGACAGAGGATGCTGCTAATGCCAATGTGAATAATAAGGACATCATCACCCTTGTTCAGGGTGCTACTCCTAAACCTGCTCCACAGAATGCCGCCGATAAGTGGCTTTTCCAAGGCACATATTATCTGCCAGAGCGTTATATCGCCGAAGCCTCTCAGCAGTCTACCCTCAAAGTTAATGGCTCTGTGAATGGTAACATTGAGAACAACTATAAGATTAAGCTGGGACATCGTCAGGACGAGAGTTCAACTTCCAAAGAAGTCCCAACTTTCCCTCGTGGCACCTATTATGAGATTATCGGCAAGATCAAGAGTCTGGGAAACATGACTCTCAACTGTAATGTGAGCGTAGAGGACTGGACTCCTGTAACGATAGATGCAGACTTCAGCCATACCACACTGTGGGTAAACAAGACAAGCGCTCAAATAACCTCCATAGAGGAAGACTCTATTTCCTACAAGTCAAATTGGGTGAATGTGGAGTTTGGTTGCGATGTGATTGTTGATGGTAAGCCCCTCGTCGTTGTAGATAAAAGAGATGAGGTCAATCATATTATCACCTTTAGGATTAATCCCGAGATTCCCATGAGTGCTTATGGAAATGGGGAAGGTCAATTTCCTCCGAAAGGAACGACCAAGATATGGCTGAAGGCTAACAACCTGAAGAAATATCTGGATGTAGACTACAATGTAGAACCTCTGTTTGAGGTTGATCCATTGGAGGTAATCATCTATTATGTGGCAGGTGCAGAAACCAACACAAAGGTATTCACTTGGGTTACAAACTTGGGAGGTATCGTGCTTCCTAACGAGCAGACTTCCACCATTGGTAGCTCAACTATCAATATATCGAAGCCATCCGATGAAAACGCTCCCAAGGGAACATTCCAGGTGGAGGCTACAACCGACCCTGGAACAACTACAGTGCATACATTCCGAGTACACTCGAAAGACTCGTATAATAGCAACTATAAGTACAGAGATATTAAAGTAACAGTAAGACCTCCGGTTGACAATTACCGTATCTATTTCCGTGCCATTAATGACAGGTCGTCAAATTCGTCAAATAATGACAAGTTTAAAACTAACCAATTCCAAGGTATTTTGGATGAATACTATGGAACAGGTGATAACAATAACAACTGGAACGATTCTTGGAGTTGGGACAATAAGATGCAAACAAGTAGACATAATGTATATATTTATTCTCAAAAGGGTGAAACGACAGGAACAGCAATACCTAAAGAAAATGTGTGGTACTTTAATGGTAGATATAATAATCCAAGCGGTATGACTGGGGACACGAATAATCCAGGATGGTACTACCAGGACATGGATTTTAATGCTAAAGGATATAGATTGGATAAAGGCGACGGTCAAGAAACTACACCGATCAAGCCTGGCGAGACATTGATGATATTCTACAGCTTCATCAACGATGGTGCGGACCTTCACCGCTGCCCTCAGCACATGGCGCCTGGTATCCCCCTTTTTAACTATGAGGATAGAGAAGGTTGGATACTTTACGACCCGACAACAGACCCTTATTATCGTATTTTCGATGAGAAGCCGATAGTTAAGGATATCAATTATGTTGTCTATACCAAGACTAAAGTATTAGGCTGGGCGTTTAAGTTCGGTGTCGCAACAGACAATCCGACATCCTCAGGAAGTAATGACCAATATGTACATTGGGACAACACTTGGGATGGTCACAGCGCCAAGAGTTTTAAAAGCGAACAAGTAGGAGACTGGTGGAAGACAACGATAAGGTTAAAAGCGGTTGACGGCTATCATGAGAAGGGTATAGTCCTTCAGTTTGAAAAGGATGTCTATGATGAGAAATATACCCTTTTCAGAGGTAGAAGTTATGAGAAGTATAACGATACAGGATATTATGACAATAATAGCTGGCATCCAGGTATACCATCAGGTGTATAAACAAGTAAAGTAAGTAAGGAAATGAAAAAGATAATATCTCTTTTAGTGGCACTGCTGACATTGGCAGCATGTAGCGACACTTTGAACGAAGGTTCCAACCCAAGCAACAAGAATGGGGTGGAAGATGGGGGCATCACGCTCACCATCACACTTCCCGACTTTTCAAAAGAGGAACTGACAAGGGCTGGCGATACGGGATTGAAGAGTCTGAACGTAGTGGCTTACGATGATAAAGGAGTGTTCCTGTCGAACCAAAGCGTTTCCGCTTACGAACTTGTGTCGGGCACCGACAACACTTACGAAGTGAAAGTGCCAGTCACGGACAAGGCTACAATGATTCATCTGGTTGCCAATGCCGGTGATTTGTCAGATACTCAATGTCAGAGTGGTTTGGACAAGGCTGCCATTTCGGGAACAATCAACACAGAGAATCCTGTCTGCTGGGGAATGATCAGCGTGTCAGACTTGATGAAGGCAAATCCAGAAATCAGTTTGCTGCGCCAGTTTGCCAAGGTAAACGTCAAGTATGAGAAGACTACATCCAGTGATTTTAAAGACGACAATACGTTTGAATTGGAAAGCTTCCTGTTGTATAAAGCTGCAAACAAGGGAACCATAGCTCCCAAGGATTTTGACTATAATGCAGCAGCAGTCAATGTGCCAGCTGATGCAGGCGAAGCTAATAGCGGATGGCAGACAGGCGAAACACCTTTCTATGAGACTGCCGCCGGTCAAGCCTATCTCATCGTGAAGGGTAAATATAATAGTGTGGAGTCTTACTATAAAGTATCCTTCCTTACCGACAACGACATGACAAAACCGATGGCACTGCTGCGCAACCATGCTTATACGGTGACTATCAAGCACGTCAATACCTACGGATGGCCCACAGTGGATGGGGCTATTGCAGACCCATATCCCGAGAACCGAATGAGGGTGGACGTGAAAGATGATAATCCTTTGGTTAACGATATGATAGCCTGCAAGGACTACCATCTGGGAGTAAGCGACCAAGTAAGCGGCGCATGGGATGATGAGAATATTATCGCCACTGTCGTTACAACTATCAAAAACGGCGAGACGCCGACTTTCTCTACGTCCGATGACTGGATAAAAAAAGATGTTACGATCAATAAGACTAGCACTGTGACGGATACTGACGGTTCAAACTCTACTACAGGTAAGAAATATGAGATTTCGATTGCGGTAGAAAAAAATGAATACTCTGAGGAACCACGCACAGGAAAGGTAATCGTGAAGTCGGGCGACTTGACCCGCACCATAACCGTGACCCAGAAAGGTAAGGACTTCAAGCGTTCTGACAGACGCGTAAAGCTTGTGACATCAAGCGATGTGGGCACATCGGAAGAATATGATGACTATTTCAACAAATTCCTGCCAGGTACTAAAGGTATCAGCCCGAAGGATATGCAGAACGATATTGTCAGAAACGATGGTCTGCACTTCGGGGTGGGAACCAACCAGTTCAGTTATTTGATTCCAAAGAAAACGGGTGATGATGTGACTTATGGCGCAAACAGCAACTTGTTTAAGGTAGAGAAAGATGGAGCTAACTGGAAAGTGACGCTGGAAAGTGCCGCTGACAACTATGATGTCTGGATAGGTGACTTCACCATCACCTATCAGGAGAATGGACACGACATTGCTATCACGTATCCCGTTTATCATTGTGGACTCTTCCACAAGATAGATGCCAGCAACCAGCAACCGCCTGTTGATCAATCTCATGTCAGCGGCCGTTTCTACTACGGTGTAGTGAAGGTGAAAGGAAATAGTAAAACATACGTCATGCTCGACCGCAACCTCGGAGCCTCCAGCGACAGATGCTATGCTCCGGGCACCAAGGCGTTGGAAGCTAACAAGGGTGCTATTGGCGGATACTTCCATATTGCTAAAGCGAAACAGGATCAGGCAAATGCAGGTAATCTTATCGGCAATCTGCCTCAAGGTTTCACTATTCCCGAGAATAGTGTGTTCCAAGACATCATAGACGGCGGTAATCTGAAAGAGGAGACCCGCTACACCTTGTCGGGCGAGGCGTACAACAGTGTTGAGATAACAACTGACAATTCGGAGCTGCCCGTAATCTATTTGCCAGCCACAGGATATGTGGAGGGTGAGGCTTTCAGAAATGTCACCCATGTCAGCCTATGGACCCGCACGCTACTCTCAGGAAATCAGGGTTTCGACACCACCAGTCCTGAGTATGGCTTCTGGTATCGCTATTTAGATGTGTATGGTAAGATTTGCACCATGTCGAATCTCCGCTTCGTCAGCGGTAATGCAGGTAAAAACACCGGGACTTACAGGGCCATGCCAATCCGCCTGGTACATGTCCTGTAATAAACATAAGATAAGTGATAAATATAATAATATCTTTTACTTAGATATAAATATAGTTTAAAAACAGCAGTTTTACAAAGAAGAGGGTGTGTCATAAGCCACACCCTCTTTCTTGATTCTTAGCTTCACTCAAATCTGCACTAGTGTCCCGTTTAGTTTGGACGATTATTATATAAGTTATTAATATCCAATATTTTATGTTCTAGAAGTTGTGTATTCGATTTGATTTTGTACCTTTGCACTCATATGGTATCCTAGCCTATTTTAACCTACTAAAACAGTTCTTTCAACTAAGAAAAGAAACATTTATACCTAGATAAAATCTCCGTTCATAGACGTTGAATGTCCGTTCAACGTCGATGAACCGCCATTCATAGACGCTGAACCGCGGTTCAACGTCTATGAACGGAGATTTCAATAGGGTTAAAGAACATTTTATCCTATAATCAACCAAGACTTTTCCCGAGATTAACCCATTATTAATACAGCAAGAAGGAAGAAAGGAGATAAGAGGAAGCCTGAAAAGAAATAAAAGGAGGAGAGAAAAGAAATAAGAGAAGGGAGAAAAGAAATAAAAGGTATAAGGAAATGAGATAAGGGGCATAAATGAAGAAAAGATGTTTTTAATTTGGTGGTTTCACCATTTATTCGTATCTTTGCCAACAAAGAGAATATCACTTAAAAGAAAGGCGAGCAATTATGGCAAGAAAACTATATCCGATAGGATTACAAACTTTCGAACGAATCAGAGTGGAAGATAAGTTCTACATCGACAAGACGGAATATGTATATCGTATGGCACATACTGATGGTACTTATTTCTTCCTGAGCCGTCCACGCCGTTTCGGAAAGTCGCTGTTGCTGACTACCATGAAGAGCTATTTTGAAGGAAAGAAGGAGCTTTTCAAAGGACTCGCCATCGAAAAGCTGGAAAAGGATTGGATAAGCTATCCGGTGCTGCATTTCGATATGAGCATGGGCAAACACATGGAGATAGCCCAGCTGGAAAGATATTTCGACCAGCAACTTGCAGAACAAGAGCAGAAATGGGGCATTACGAATCCGGCTGTTGATGCCAACGTCCGCCTCATCTCACTTATCCAAACTGCCTATAGGGAAACGGGCAAGCAAGTGGTAATACTGATTGACGAATATGATGCCCCTTTGCTTGATGTGGTACACGAGGATGAAAAACTGGAAGAACTGCGCAACGCCATGCGCAATTTCTACAGTCCGCTAAAAGGATGCGAGAAATTGCTCCGCTTCGTATTCCTCACAGGCATCACCAAATTCTCTCAGCTCAGCATCTTCAGCGAATTGAACAACATCACCAATATCAGTATGGACGAGCCGTATGCCGGCATTTGCGGAATTACGGAAGATGAACTGGTGAACGGAATGCGGGATGACATAAAGGCACTTGCTGAAAAATTAAACTTATCGTATGAGCAGACGTTAGCTAAGTTAAAGGATAATTATGACGGCTATCATTTTACATGGCCTTCTCCAGACGTTTATAATCCGTTCAGCTTATTAACCTGCTTTGCCAAGCAGAAAATTGATTCCTACTGGTTTGGATCAGGCACTCCTACTTATCTGATCAATATGATGCGCAATTTCAACTTTCTGCCAGCGAACCTGGGCGAGAGCATGGAAGCCGGAAAGGATGACTTTGATGCTGCTACGGAAACCATGACCACCATCATGCCACTGCTCTATCAGAGTGGCTACATCACCATCAAGGATTATGATGAAGAAACGGAACTCTATACCCTAGCCATTCCTAACAAGGAAATAAGAGTTGGATTGTACAGAAGTTTGTTGCCTCATTATCTGACCTCAAAGACTGCAATGTGCAATACTACCATCGCCAAGATGTCGGTGCTTATTAAACAGCGCAAGATAGACGAAGCATTACAGTTGCTGAAATCGTTTTGGGAGACTGTGCCTTATTGCAACAACACCCATTACGAAGGTCATTACCAGCAAACGATGTATATCATCTTTGCCTTGCTCACGAATTTCAGGATTATAGTGGAGCAACATACGTCAAAGGGGAGAATTGATATAACCATGGAGACGGACGATACTATCTATGTAATGGAGCTGAAGTTTGGAAAGACTGCCCAGGAGGCTCTTGAGCAGATAGAAAGCAAGCATTATGCCGATGCCTTTGCCATGAGCGGCAAGGAAATTATCAAGGTAGGTATGAGCTTCAATATCAAAGAAGACAACACCATCGTGTTCGATTGGAAATCATCAGAAATTTAGATGATAAAAACAAAAAGCGTGCAGGCGACTATGATGTGGCTTGCATGCTTTTTTGTCAAAGATAGAGTTCTCACTTACATTAGGATTTATTATCTTATATAACCCAACAAATCAAGATACATCATCCTTGACTCTAAGCACTCATCTTCAGGAATATGATTTGCTTCTTTCTCTAAATCTTCTGTAGAGTACAAGAATTTGAAGCCATTCTTTTCATAAAAATGAAGCACATTTTCCTTATTGTAAGCATCAACAACAATGAAACGGCAACCAGTCTTATTGTCTGGTAACAAAAACCAAGATATGATATAGTCTATCGCTTGTGATCCAATACCATCATGAGTACTTTGAAAATCCTTGGCTACTCCAAGTCTTCCAATCAATACTGCAGGATAACTCCTTGTTCTTTTAGAATTAGGAATTTTCCTCTGTATTCGATTTCTTGAAGCATTTGGAATTAAAGCTGCCTTGATACTGTCGTTAGCTAATGTAAAGGCACAGACTATTTCATCCTTACCACTTCTTTCAGTTGCAAAGAAATATGTCTTCCCTAATAATTGCCCATCATAGAGACAAGCCTCTCGATGAAAGAAGTCATCAAGGTCTTTATCGCCACAGCTAAAAGTATCAAGCTCCTCTTTTGTCGTAACTCGATAAAGAGAGCAATTACTTTGCAAAAGGACTCTTTCCTCCATGCGCTTTCAAATTAGCAGTTGAACGAATCAAAATCTTCTCAACGTCATCAAATGACATTCGCAATGCCTTTCTTTGTGGATTGCGTTCATTCTCCTCTGCCTCACGAACAAATCGTTCAGCGGTCTCACCTGTCAAAACAGGAATGCTTCTTATCTCTAATGCCATAATCTTCTCCTTTTAAACGTTTAACTCTGCCGCAAAATTACGCTTTTTCTTCGAAACCACCAAGAAAATCAAAAGAAATCTGCAAGTTATCAACGAATTACCACAAAATCAGCACTTCAATAATCCTATCCACCTTTAGCAAGGCGGTCCCATCCCGCAAAATATGGCGAAGACCTTTGATGGTCCGCCAACCTTAGAGCGTAGCGGTTCCGAGCGACGAGGAGGAGCGGTTTCCTCCCTCTTCCCTGAGGGTGAGAGGGTCGGGGTGAGAGGTGGAGCCCTCTTTAATGGTAAAGAGGGACGGGGTGATTTTAGAAAAAGCAGCACTGAGGGCGGTTTCCCTCTTCTTCCCTGAGGTTTCTGTCCCCCGCTAACGGGGGAACCGAAGGGGGTGTAAAGACCATTGGAGAAGACCGAGATGAGAGGTGGAGCCTTCCTTAAGGGTAAGGAAGGACGGGTAGGTTTTCGAAAAAACTACTTCTTTGCCAAAGAAGAGCCAGAGCAATTCGAAAGTGCATACGTTCCAATCACCCCATAAATTAAATTCATTTTTATTGTTCCTCATCTTCCCAGAACTCAGGAAGAAGAGTATAATACTTATCCTCAGGCGTAGAATCTATGTGCTTCAACACATAACAAAGCCAACGCTCAGGATTTTTATCTAGCACCTTACGCTGTAATGGTGATATACCAAAACCAGTACATAAACCTATATCCACTTATCCAAATAACATTTAAAATCCTCTATACCTATAACCTCCACTTTAGGAAAAGGAATATTTTCCAGGACCTTAAAGTGCTTGTCTTCTGTAACAATACACTTTGCATTTGCAGCAATGGCACAATCTACAAACTTATTGTCATCTTTATCTGCCTCAATTAAAGCAAAAGTATAATGAGGATCTTTGCGAATTACATTGGGTCTAGTCAATATAGCATAAACTATGGCCTCAGAAACTTGAGGGGATATATTACGAGATAAAACCTCTGAATACTCCTCTATTATTTCATTGGACACACAAAGGTTATAATCGCCACTAAGAAAAGCATTCCACACCTTACGATACGGACTTCTAGGGGCGATTGACATAATCAAACTATTTGTATCCAATACAATATTCATAACCTAAAGATTATAATATTGGTTTATTGTACGGAGTACGTTCATGGAGATGCCGGAAACTCTCGATACGTTCTTCATTCAGGGTTCCTTCATTCCACATTCTATCTAATTCAGCATCAGCCATCTGAACAAAATAATCGGAGATTACCTTATTCAAATCTCGCAAAGCCTCAGGAGTCTTGATAAATGACAGCATATCGAGGATTTGCAATTGAGCTTGATTCATTGTTGCTACCTGTGCCATAATAATTCATTTTATTAATATCTAACCGCAAAGTTACGCTTTTTTCTCGAAACCACCAAGCAATTAACAAGAAATCTGCAAGTTATCAGCAAATAACCACGAAATCAACTGTAAACTATAAACTATTAACTGTAAACTATAAACAGCTATTCTATAATGAATTGTGCATGCAAAGTTAAGAAAAAGACAATATTCAAAGGCAAAAAACCAAGAAAAATCTCAGAAACTTATAATCTTTTATAAAAAGAACAATATATTACACCTTTTCTTACGTAATCTAGATTTTTTTGTTAACTTTGCAGGAAAAGTACAATATTGAACTTTCGCATGTGGCTTAAGTACGGGCTGAAGGCCCAAAAGCTCCTAGCCCAGGGCATCGCCCTGGGTATGATGGCAATCAGCAAGGCGCCCTGTAAGGGCAAAAGCCTTAGGTTTTGCCTGGAGTTTTAAAGCTTTTGCCCTTACAGGGCGACAGGTTTGTGTCCGTAATTACCCAGGGCGATGCCCTGGGCTAGGAGCTTCTGCCCTTTCAGGGCGTATGGGACAAAACTTGCGAAACTTTTATTCCATGAAATAATAATTTTTTATAAAATGAATATTATATTGGACCTTTTCTTGCGTTATCTGGAAATTTTAGTTACCTTTGCACGAAAAGCACTACTTGATATGAAAATTCAAGAAGTAATGAAATTGCAGCGTAAGAGTCTGATATCCATTAATATGAATAGGAGATTCATAGATATAGGAGGCTAGTAGAAATGAAAAAAGAATCAAAAGTAAACCAAGCAAAATATGTAGAACTCAATTTGTTTCCTGAGGAGAAAGAGGATCATCAGAAAGACTCTATCTCTTCAGAAAACATGGAAAGCGAAACTTCTCCAGACAAAGAGTATGACTTGACTGATTTGTTTGAAAGACTTTCCAAATCAACATTTCGCAGCCGTTTCCATCTCTCGAAGAAGGATAAGGAATATATTGCAGAAAAGGGCTTGGCTACCATCCGTAAGCATGCGGAGGATTTCGTTGCCAAACGCCTTGCTCCTGCCGTGATTCCCAATGACGGCAAGCAGACGCCTATGAGAGGGCATCCTGTATTCATTGCCCAGCATGCTACAGGCTGCTGTTGCCGTGGTTGTTTCTTCAAATGGCATCATATACCTGCCGGAAGACAGCTGACAGGAGAAGAACAGCAGTATGCTGTAGCGGTACTGATGGCATGGATTGAAAAACAGGTTTAAAAAGCATGAAGTTTTAGCAGCAAAGTTTAAATTAATTATCCATTGTTGTCAATTTTGCAGAATCTTTAGTCAAAATTGGCAAAAACTGTTTACTCCAAATCTACAAACCGGGTTGGCACGTAACTTGCTCCTACATAGAGTGAAAGCCGAAGCCGAAAGGGCAAGGGGAACGACAAGAACCCTAAGTAATGACAGTTGAGGGTTTCTAGAAATCCTTGAACCTCGTAAGCCGAAGCAATCGTTATTAAAAAGGATAAATTAAAAACAATGAGAAATCCCGACTGAGCCGGAAGGCGAAGAGAGGACGAGAAAAATAGAATTAGGAGGTTTTACATGATGTTGTTAGCTCGTAGAAATAACAGTGTTTCAAATTGGTTGAACAGTTGGTTTA
>ERZ1023897.146-NODE-146-length-23620-cov-19.318735_pt1 | contig 23620 bp, 15 predicted proteins | sample MGYA00380399_ERZ1023897 | MGnify/ENA primary metagenome ERZ1023897 (study PRJEB33179, sample SAMN07448995) | human gut metagenome | biome: Human-gut; feature: Human associated habitat; material: Faeces | host: Homo sapiens | place: India: Bhopal | collected... | reverse complement strand
ATTACTTACCTCTTTCAGCCATGAGCAAAGCAATCTCCTGCTCATTGATACCTACCATTGCTTCGCCGAGGTCCTCGCTCAATTCAGCCAGCATCTTAGGGTCGTTGTAGTTGGTAACAGCCTTCACGATAGCCTGTGCACGCTTAGCTGGGTTACCGCTCTTGAAGATACCAGAACCTACGAATACACCCTCAGCACCGAGCTGCATCATCAGGGCAGCATCAGCTGGAGTAGCCACACCACCGGCTGCGAAGTTAACCACTGGCAACTTGCCGTTCTCGTGAACATACTTCACCAGGTCGTAAGGAGCCTGCAACTGCTTGGCTGCCTCATAAAGTTCATCCTCGCTCATAGAAACCAGGCGGCGGATTTCGCTCTGCATCATACGCATGTGGGTAACAGCCTGAACCACATCACCTGTTCCTGGCTCACCCTTGGTACGGATCATGGTAGCACCCTCAGCAATACGACGGAGCGCCTCGCCCAGATTCTTGGCACCACAAACGAATGGCACGTCGAACTGAGTCTTGTCGATGTGATAAACATTATCTGCCGGAGAGAGCACCTCGCTCTCGTCGATATAGTCGATTTCTATAGCCTGAAGAATCTGAGCCTCAGCGAAGTGACCGATACGGCACTTAGCCATTACAGGGATAGAAACAGCCTCCTGGATACCCTTGATCATCTTAGGGTCGCTCATACGTGAAACACCACCTGCTGCACGGATATCAGCTGGAATACGTTCCAGCGCCATTACTGCGCATGCACCTGCTGCCTCTGCGATTTTTGCCTGTTCTGGAGTTGTTACGTCCATAATCACACCACCCTTGAGCATCTGAGCCAAGTTGCGGTTCAATTCTTGTCTATTTTCTGCCATAATTCTTATATTTTTATTCAATTATGGTTGCAAAGGAAACATTTTTCAGCGAAACAGCAGAAAAATGTTCCATTTTCTGCAAACATTGAGTCATTTTGTATAAAGAGAGATTCGCAAATATATAAGAGATATTCCTGAATATATAAAGCAGTACACAGATTGTACTGCTAAGAGAAACCGAGAGGAGTTCACCTTCTGAACTTCTACATTTTTTGTATCTTAGCGAAAAATTTCGTAACGAAAAATTTCGATTATGGAATATAGAAGACCCATTCTTCAGGAAATGGATACTCAAGAACATGATTGAGTAAGATTATATACAGAGAAATCGCCAGCAAAGCTTTTTTACAGCTTTGCTGGCGATTCTGCAAAAGAGATTTATCTATGTGTTAACAAAACAAACTCGCTCCAAATTGGACTTTGATTGGATATCAAGAAGTTTCAACTCTATATTATCTGATTTTTTTCTTTTTATTCCATATCAAACGCCTTTTAGTTTTATTAGAAAACCAAAGAAAAGTCTATTCTTCCGGAATACCAAGTCTCTTCATTTCTACCTCTGCTGATGTTTGATTCTCTCTTTCTTTTATCTTATGGAAACGATATGTTAACGTCAATCCTACTTTTCGAGTTTCATACTTTGTATTAAAACTAGATTTAACATTATAAATCTGCCTACAAGCACGATTTCTATCTCCATTAAAAATATCATACCCATCTAATGATAATCGCAACCTATCTTTAAAGAAAGATTTTTTGATACTCAAATTGACGGAAGAAGATGCTTTTACATTTATCGACTCCATGTATCCACCCCAGACTTGTTGCCAAGACAGAGAGAGCAGAAAATGCTTAGGAAGCTTGAAATCATTATCAAAATTAAGAATTGTCGACGGATGTCCATCATGAAATGTTGTTCTATCAATACCCGGATAATGCATAATTGACTTCTGAAAGAATCCCGTCAACGATGCAGTATAGCATTTATAGGTATTACGCCAATTCAACATCGCCGACAAAGCTTGACGATGCGACAAATTATCTTGTGACGAAACCGTTACTGCCGAGTTACCTTCCAAAGAATAAATCACCGGCAATAATGGACGATAAACATAATCATAATTTAATGTAAGAAACAAAGACTTATACATCAACAGATAAGACAAGCTATGAGTGATGGCTGTCTTCAACTGGCTATTACCCTTAGATTGCTCATAACGGTTCACATACGTCACATTATCATTCATATCTGCATAATTAGCCCGCTCTGTTCCTACCGAATAGCTAAGATTCTGCACCAACAATCCATGACTATAGCTTAGGGTTACCGATGGCAAGAATGTATTATCACTATGCGCCTCTATCACAGACGCCTTTTCATTCTTCCGACGCGAATATAGATTTTGATAACGTATTCCTGTACTCAAAGAAAAGTCCCCCAAGGGTAATTCGTAGTTGATAAATACTGCATTTTTAACTTCCTTATTCTCAAAGCGACCATCGAACTTCAACCGTTCATAATCTATCTTGTCTATTCCCTCACTATAGCTGAAATCATATCCCATACCCAAAGTGCCCCACTTTCCAAAATCATGGGTAGCATGGAAATTAGAAGCCAGGACATTCCATTTAGAATGTCCCATATATGAAACCTCAGAACTCGTACCTATATGATTTTCCTCTAAAGCAGAATTAGTGTTCGATGCTTTAGAAATATAATCCATCACTACACTCACGTGCCAGGCATGATTCAAACTTGCATCATAATACATATTGACATGATGCGTAAGGAGGTTGTTTTTGGATTTATTCTTATCAAAGAGATAATATGCAGGTCCTGCATTTGGCACTACACTAAATGTATCCCGAGTCTCAACCTTTCCATCCGTGTACATTCCACTATAAAGCATTCCTAGTTCTGATTTATCAGACAGATGATAAGTCATACCAGCAGAATAAGTATGACTACCGGAATGCGTCAAGCTTTCAATATGTTGCATTTTATTCCAAATGGTATCAGCTAATACCTGTTTATCATAATCAGAACTTTCGGAAGCATTATTTCTCCTATAGTAATACTTACCATACAAATCAAATTTTCCAGAATTGTATGTTGAAGAGAAACCTGTTTTATGAGCCAAATGCTTTGCCTGAGTGATATTTCCGATGGCATTAAAAGCCACACCCTCTCCTAAAATCTTAGTTTTTATATCAATCACAGGTGAACCCGACGTGTCATAATCCGCCCCTGGCATGGCAACGATTTTTAAAGATTTGATTTGATCAACTGGTAAGTTATCGATAAGACTTTGATCTCTCACCTTACGCCCGTTTAAATAATAGACCGGTGCTCCCTTACCCAACACATTGAACGAATTCCCTAAATGTAAGACACCAGGAACCTTACCAATCAGTTCATATATATCATTCTGATGGTTAAGAATAGAATCATGCTCTACGTCTACGAGTAAATTATGACCAGACAACTTTATGCTTTTGCGATGAGCTATCACCTCTACATCAGATAGAGAAATTACTGTAGAATCCGAGATACCAGTCATGTTTTTGGCAACAACGTTACTATCAGAATCAAGGATAGCAATGTTTGCAGGAACTTCACCTTTGTTAGCTCCCATATCCCTTGCTATTATATTCTTAGCTTGCAACAGAAGCGCCCCCAAGAACAACATGGATATACTTATAAAAAATCTCTTAACAACCATATTAATATAACCTTTAAGTTTAAAGAATCACCTTTTTCATTTACTGAGTCCACTTAAAAAAGTAAGGCTTGTTGAAAGTAGGCTCAGTAAATTAAAATGATCTCGGTGCAAAAATACCGAAAATTGCTCAAACCGCCAAACGTTTTACATCATTTCTCACATAATATTTATAACCCAGTTTATTATGTAAAAATGATGTAGGTTTGCTATTCTTCCGGAATACCAAATATCCAATGATTCACAATGGGAATTTTATAGAAATTAGAACTTTTTGTTTATATGCGTATGGAATATACTAACCCACCACTGGATACAGCAACACTTTTAGCCAATCTTCAAAATGAGCATCATGGGAAATCCGTTGTTAAACATAAGCTAAAGATTGACACCAAATGTCACTTTAGTATACACATTGCCTTTGCGTAGATATATCGAATATTTGCCATAAGGCCCATAGAGTTCATTTGGAGACTTACGCAAAGCCACTTTCAAATGTCCATTAGACAGACTTATTGCAAAGTCTTCACTCTTTCCGAAAAAACAATATTCTTCTGCACCAAGAGCATCAAACGACAATTGGTCGTCTAGTCCAAACAAGTTACCTATGTTAGTATCTTTTTGAGGCAATTCATTTTCATTAGACAAAGACGACATATATTCTACGACAGCGCCAATCTTGCCAGTTTCTTTCTCTAAGAAAGAAGATACCACAAACTGATAATATTTGCATCCTATCTCATATGCATTCTTATGAGAAGGAAAAGTCAAAACATTTTCGGTATTACAACATGCATACCGGTGATTTGGCAATACGCTTGTTTCGTTTGACAAGTTATCCAAATTTGGCATCGTCTTACTCGGGAAACTTGAAGAGATTCCCAAATCAACTACTTGCCAACTGTCAGACCGGAAATTCATCGAGCCGTTTATATAAACTCCCGTTTCACCTAACAGGGTCTTGCCATGATTCTCATCGAGCATATTCAGTGAGGTAAAAGATACCTGTGAAGGGTCATCTTTACTGCAACTTGTAGCAAACAGAGTAATACACAAACTCAATGCCAACAAAACAAACATTTTTACATTCTTCATAACCTTGCCATTTAAATTGTTATTAATCACGGCTGCAAAATTACCCGTTTTTCCAATACATTCCTAATAAACCAGGTCTATTTCATTAACATCTCACATATTGCATATAATTCTAAGATCTAAGCACTTACAGTTGCCGCCTTGATTTTCGAAGTCTAAAAAGCTGTATATAGTCCCTATCTCTAGAAGTTTTCTATATAATTACGAAGCGAAAAATGCTCATTTTTAATGCCTACCTTATCCTTATACAAGAACAACTTTTGCTTGATAGCTTTCTCGCTCACACAATAGATAGAAGCCAACGCTTTTTGCGACAGCTTTAAACGCAACAGCATCATTAGCCGTAAATCGGTCTTAGATAAATTCGGATGTTTTTGCTTGAGTCGTTTTACAAATAGGTTTTCCACACTATCTAAAAACACCTCCAATTCGTCCCAATCACTCTCTGACAACACAACGTGCTTATTCTCATTTGGAGCTATAGAATTTAATTTTTCTACAACATCTATCTTCTTTTGCAAATAGTTACGCATCACAGATAGTTGAACCTCTTTATGCGAAAGTTCCTCTTGGTGTATTTTTTCCTGCATTTGTTGCTTTTGGAGAAGAACCTCTCTTTCATGCTCCATACGTAGTTTTATCTGGTGCTTATATGATTTATAAACATATAAAATAAATATGACTACTATAAAACACAATAAGACAATCAAACTAAATACCCACTGCTGCATTTCTGCTTTACCTTGCGTTTTAGCTCTTTCACTTTCCTTTTTCAAAAAGGATGTATAATAAGCAGCCTTACCTTGTAATGCAGTTCGATACATATCCTCCAAATAATGGTACGCCGAATCACTAAAACTTTTAGCAGACTTGAAATCTTGCGCTTTCATAGCTGCTTGACTTTGAAAATAAAACACAGAATAGCGGTCTTCTGCCGTTTTTGGCGTTGCTTGTTTCAACAACCTAAAGGCTTGGTTTATAGAATCAACAGAGATATAAGCAGAAGCAAATGTCAACAGACAAGAAAATCTATTTGCTGCATTCAAGTCATAAGCCAATCGTGCATAATATAAACAACTATCTTTTTCACCCATCTCCTCAAATGTACTAGCTAGATTTTGCCTTACATAAGACAACAAGTTGCTATCGCCAGCTTTCATTGCCATTCTATATGCTTTTCTCTCTTCTTCTAAAGCATGCTGCAAGCTATCAACATAAAAGAAGTTCTCACCCAATCTCAAACGTGCTGCCACCTTATTATATATAGTAACATTTGCCATAGAGTCATACATCTTCACCAAAGCTTTAGCATAGTTCAAAGCTTTGTAAGGTGCCAGCTGTTCTTCTACTTCAATCAGCTTATCCAATGCCAAGCATTTTAAATTCATATTATGGAGGCTGTCAGATATGGAATACGACTTTTCCAGGCAACTCTTTGCCTGCTCCATACTATCATTCAGCAGAAAGCATTTTCCCATATAATACAAGGATGAAGCATAAAGAGAATCTTCTTGGTGACCCTCATACCAATCATACGCTATGCGAATCAAGGAATCGTTATCTACATCCAAGCCCGACTTATCTTGTGCCATATAATAAATGAGGGCATACTTCGCCATATCTTTATCTGAGAGTTTACCTTGATTGATACGGTTCAAAAAGGGCAAGGCACTATCTGGCTTAGACTCTGCCAACGTATAAGCCAAGTCTAACTCTCTCTTATGACTTTGATAACATGATACCAATACCGAAAGCATCACAAAAAACAATATCGTAAACGAAATACTTCTTCTCATATTTAGTATAATTACATTCTGGGCGCAAAAATACAAAATATTTTTCAATAATAGAACTAAACAGGGTCTAAAATACAAAGTCTGCAGAAAAGCACAATACAACTGATTATCAGGTATATATATTATATTTATAATAAAATGGGGTCTAAATAATAGTAGTATTTTCACATTACCAACCTTTCTGCATCAGATAACAGAATCTCACGCTTTGGTTGTCAGGAGTCATTATGTTAAAAATACTAACTCATAGTTTTATGGCTCCAAAGTCTATGAGTTCCGAGGTGGAAAACATAGAGATAAAAAGAAAAAAATAACACGGACAAATTGAATTTGTCCGGACAAATTGTCCGGTAGCTTATAAGTTACTAACATTTAACACTTTACAAGCGACCGGACAAAAGAGCCGGACAAATTCAATTTGTCCGTGTTTCTATTTTAACTTAATTAATTTAACTTTTCTTCGTTCATACACTACGCTGATGCAACTTAGTTCCCTTACAAGACAAGAAGTAAAATGAACCTTATTTTAATCTTTCAAGCATCCGATAGGAACTACAAAAACACCATCTTTTCTTCGATATTTCCTCAGTTGGCCGTATTTCGTTTCCTCAGTTGGCCGTATTTTATTTCCTTAATTGGCTGGACTCATTTTAATCAACAGGTTTTGGTTGCCTGAAAGCAGAAGGCGTTACCCCTCTCATCTTCTTGAAGAACTTGGTGAGATGCGCCTGCGAGGAGAAACCGAAGGTATTGGCTATCTCCTGAACCGTATGCGTGGTGGTAGAAAGCTCGCGCTCTATCTCCTTCACGATGTATTCATCGATGATTGCCTTCGGCGTCTTGCCGGAGATGCGGCGGGTAACCTGAGCCAGATAACGGCCACTCACATTCAACTGGTCGGCATAGAAATGAACATCGCTATAAGTGCGGCAGAAGTTATTCACCTGCGAGATAAACTGGTTGTAGAGTTCGGAACTCCTGCCCTGCAGATTGCTCTGGCGCACGAGTTCTACATTGATGAAATCCTGCGCCTTCGCCAGTGCCTCCTCCATCTTCTTGCCCTGATTCAGATAAACGGCAAGAGCTGAAGAGAAACGGTTGATGAGACCATGCGAATTGGCATTGTCGAGGCGATAGATCCGGAGTCCCTGCTTCTCGGCAAGGCTCAGCAGTTTGGAATTCTGAAGAATGATGTCGCTCTCCTTCTTGCGTGACACGACGACAGAACAGAGCGGCAGCAGGCGATATTTGATCTGGCTCACCACATCTTCCGTCATCAGCGCATCGCCCTGGCTCGACCAGATGGCAGGGGCATAGATGATATGGGCAGGACGGTATTTGGTCAGCGCATCGATGACCACATTCAGCGTCTCCACCCTGCGTATCATACCAATCTTCACTATATCAGGCTGCACATCGTTCATGATAGCCTCAATCTGCCCCGAAACAATCTCGGCAGGAATATCGAAGAACTCCTGAATACCGAGCGTATTCTGCACAGTGATGCTGGTTATTGCCGAAACAGCATAACCGCCCAACTCGGAAATCGTCCTGATGTCCGCCTGCACACCAGAGCCTCCGGTGCTGTCTGAACCTGTAATCGTTAATATCATATCCTTAAACTTTGAACCCGATGATAAGTTTGAGGGCAAAGATACAAAAAAAGAGCGAATAATCCGCAGAATTTGCAGATAATTCGCTCTTTTTTTTTATTCTTCAGTGAGATCTTTACAATCCTTGAGTATCTTAGCAGGAACCTCATTGCAACGCTCGTAGCGGCTGATGTCGGTAACATCGTCCTTGGCGGTCCATATCATGGAACCCGATTTCAAGAGACGGGTTACAAGATAACTCTGGTTCCAGTCGCCCATACCGTTATCATAGCTTCCGCTGATAATGTAGCCCTGGTATGGATCGTTCTTGATAGCGAACGAACCGGTGATATGGCGACCATACATACTGTCAAACTTCTGATACATCTCGAAAGTCTGGTCCTTGCGGTTGAGAACGATGTAGCAGTATGTGCCCTCAGCAAGAGGCTCACCGTTCCACTCAGCCAACTTCCATGTGCCATGAAGATTGGCAGCAGTAACTTCCAGAGAAGGCTCCTCCGGTTCATCATCATCGCTGCTGCAGGCAGCAAAGCCGCAGGCAAACAAAGCAATCACCAGGAGGGTGAAGAGTTTTTTCAAATATTTCATTGTCTTGGTATTTTTTTTCTTTTTTACTTTTTTACCCTTTTACCTTTCTAACTTTACAACGACCTGTATCGTTCTGTCAGACGGACGGGCGTCCAAGCCCTCCAGAATAACAGGGAAGGTGAAGGATTCGGGCATCGTAGCCGGAATCTTATCGGCTATGATGGTGATGACGAGGTCAGCCTCATCACCCGGTTCTATCACCTCAGGCTCTGTCGTAAGACGGGCATAAGGAGGAAGAAGGAGGCTGGATATACGGAGCGGCTTGTCACCGCTGTTTCCGCAGAGGATACGTGCCTCAGGCTCTGTGCCCGGCTTTACCTCTGTGATACTTGCCTTCGCCTGTTTCAGTCTGAGTGCGCCCATCTTGTGCGGATAGCGTGCCCACTGGTCAGCACCCGGCAGCACCTTTCCCGTTAAGGCAAGCTTAACGGCAGGCTGTCCCTCTACCTCTTTCAGATAGAGAAAAGCACCCGTATTAATGGTGCCCGGATAGCGGTTAGGCGTGAAGGTGAGCTGCACCTGACAAGTATCGCCAGGCCTCATCACATCGCCCCTGACATAAGAACTGGTACATCCACAGGTGGTTCTCACCTGTGTGATGTGCAGTATCTTCTTGCTCACATTCTTACCAACGAAGGTGAAGGTGCGAGGCGCATCGTCCTCGGTCATCGTACCTGCATCGATAAGCGGATGCTCAAACTTCAGCAGTTTCTTCTGCGCATTCACCGTAACAGGCAAAGCCAGGAAGAAAAGCGATAGGAAAGCAAATATCTTCATATTACATCCAATTACATCCAACCATTATTACCGGCACTCTTTCTAACGGTCACAACTACAGTCTGGCTGGTACCACCGGCAGCTGTTACAGTGAGCGATGTACTTCCGGCAGCGAGTCCCTTCACGATGAGCGTCTTGCCATCTACCGAAGCAGAAGCTACGCTGCCATTCGCTACAGAGCAAGAGAATTCCTCTGTCCGACCTGCGAAATATGCAGCGAGGTTGAGAGAAACAGTCTTCTCGATGCCCACATACACGTTAGGCAACTTCATATCAGAACTGAGTTCCTTGTTTTTGATTTTATTCAAGAGTTGAGCTGCATCTATCAGACCAGCACCCATCTTGCCGATGTACTTAGAGAGCTGTACGATCTCAGGCGAAGCACCCACGGTAGTATGGTTCATGTAGTAGGTCTTGGTTGCACCATTTCCGTAATGGCTATCCAAATCCTTCACAGATTTCTTCATCAGGGCTACGAAGTCGGCAGCACGATAATGACGGTTCGTCTTGGCAGCATAAGCGAGACCCAAGGCAGCCACACCCGAAACGTGAGGACAAGCCATAGAGGTTCCCTCCATGTAGCCGTAAGCAGGCTTACCGTTCTTGATCATCGTAGAGAGCACAGCACCTTTCTGCTCGGTGGTCTCTGCCCAGTATTCATCTTCCTGCTCGCCAATCTTGCTGTAATATTCCAAGTCGCCACCAGGAGCACTCAGAGTTACGAGCGAACCGAAATCGGTGTAGCAGGCTGGAGTAAAGTCGGCAGCTACTGAAGATACGCAGACGCACTTAGAGTAAGCACCTGGGAAAGCAGGATTGCCAGCATACTCGTTACCGGCTGCGAAGACAGGAATACCGCCGTCGATGACACCATTAGGCGAACCGGCATTGTTGATAAAGTAATCCAAAGCTTCCTTCTCCAGCGGATAGGTCTCAGCCCATTCCTTCTCGGTAGCAGGACCCGGAGTATAACCGTTGATGATGCTAGACTCTGAAGAGTTGTAACCCCAACTGCACTGCAGGATGACTGCACCATTATCGGCAGCATACTTGATGGCTCTCGCCTCGCCTGCCAAGGTAACACTGTTCTGACCGGAGAATACCTGGCAAGACATAATCTTGACACCAGAGTTAGGAGTTCCGTCACCACCGGCAACACCAGATACACCGATACCATTATTATTTACGGCTGCAATAGTACCAGCTACGTGAGTACCATGACCGGTGTCATTGGCATCAGTCCAGGTAATATCGCCGCTCTCAGTAACGAAGTTGTAGCCATGGAGATCGCCCTCATAACCGTTTCCGTCGCCGTCAGTCTGGGCACCCTGAACACTTTCGCCCGGGTTGCACCACATGTTGGCTGCCAAATCAGGGTGAGTATACATCACACCCTCATCGAGAATAGCCACGATGATAGAAGGATCACCTGTGCAGGTCTTCCATGCCTCAAGTGCATTCACGTCACATCCTGCCTTAGCACCCACATGATTATTGTTGAGGTTCTCAAAGTCATAGTGGCCCTCACCCAGGTTACGGTAGTGCCACTGGCTGGCAAAGCCTGGGTCGTTTGGCTCGCCCTCGGCTGTTGAGCGGGTAGACTTCTGCTGAAGTGCCTTATCGCTGAGATAGATGCGCTTGCTGTCGGTCTTGTAAGCACGCTTGATGCGACCGTTGGTCTGAACCTTTGAGATTTCACCCAACTGCTTCAGTCGCTCGGCAGCCGCCTTCAGGTCGGTTCCCTTATTAAACTTCACCGTATACCAGAGGTGGAGTCCCGCCTCGCGGGTTCTTGCCTCAGTATTTGCATCTACCGGGAACACACGCTCGAAGCTGTAGCTTCCCAGGATGTCGAGCACCTCGTCGGTAGAAGGAATACCCGAACGGGTAGCCTTTCCGGAGCGGGTCTTGCTCAGTTGTGCCTGGTCGAGGATATCGCTCATTTCCGGACTGAACTTAATCAGCAGTTCACCCGCCTCAGCATCTGCAGGGATGGTGATTTCTGAATTGCCGTCAGAAGAGCCGATGGTTGACAGGCTGTCAGAACAGCCCGTCAATGCCAATGCGACCATTGCTATATAGAAAAACTTTTTCTTCATTGTTTGCTTCTATATTGTTTTTATATTTATCTTACTTTTTCTTAGTTCTCCTGTACTTAGCCATCAGCGCAGCTTCATTAATATCGCCTGCTGCCACGTATTTGCGGTAGTAGAGCGGATAAGCTACACCCGGAAGCTCCCACTTGTTGCCTGGGTCGCCGGTTCCGTAATAATAGTCGTAGCTGTAGCTGTCTTCTGTCATATTAGAGAAACCAACGGCAGCGCCATCGCTGTTCTTACCCTTAGGCTGCTGGTTGAAGATCATGATAGAAGGAGTCCATTCTACCAGATGTGGATGATAAAGAATCCACTTTGGCACCGCACCTGTCAGGAAGTTAAGGTTGAGTGACAACTGACGGCAGTTTGGCAATACACGTGGCACCTGGTAAGGATAAACCTTCTCACTAACTACAGAACCATCCTTGTGCTTGCAGGTTACTGGATTATCCCAGCCAGAGAGCAACCACTTGCAGGTATCGCCTACCAGCTTGTCGAGATAATCTGCCTTGTTGGAAGAGAAGTCTGCCTTGCTGTATCGGGTAGCCTTGCCGGCAGCCTCCAGTGCCTCAGTCATCTCTTCATCGGTAGGAAGTTCACCCTCCAGGAAGCAGTAAGACAACTCCAGTGTATTCAACTTATCCCATGTCAGGAGCTTGAGAAGCGCCTGGCGGTCTGCTGATCCGGCATTTACCTTACCATACAGTCCGATAGGATAGTTATTATAAACATAGACGCCTGATGCGTTCTTTTCTCCCAGCGAAGCGATGTTGGTGACAACATCCGTACGGCGCTGTGCGTAGAGAATGAGGTTACGCAACTTAGAGAAGTTCTTCTCGTTGACGATATTGGTGATATCCGACAACTTGTTGAAGTTGTTACTTACCAGGTTGAGCGATTCAAGACTCTTGCCCAGATTAACAAAGTTAGCAGGCAACTGAGTCAGACCATAAGCCTGAACGGTAAGATTCTTCAGAAACTTCAGCGAACATATTTCTTCACCGAGCTTCACCTCACGAATCTGGTTGTTCTCGTTAGCTGCAACAGAGAATGACTCCAGGAACTTGAGGTTGCCCACTTCCTTAGGAAGCGTTTCGCCACTCTTGAGGTTGAACATGCTGAACTTGACAGAACGTACACGTCCTAAAGCCTCAGGATGCTCCTTCACAAAAGCATCAGTAGCTTCCCAGAGCGTTACGCCGCTCCAGTTGCGCATGTTATCGCTGGAATCGAAGGTAGCAATGCTACCCAGCTTCTGGTTGATCATGATGACAGAGAGAGAGTCACCGGCACGGTTGTCCTCAATCTTTGGTGCTGCCTTCTGACGAACGGTCAGGATGACATCATCTGTAGGTTTGCCATCTGCATCCACCAGTTTATCTTCAGCCTTGACTGGCACGAGATGAACCTTAGCTACACGAACGGCAGGAACCACATTCATCGCCCAGCGGAACTTGAAGTTCACGGTGCGAGGACGGTACTTTCTGTCGAGCACGATGCCCAGGTTAGTACCTGTCAGCTTATCTTCATCCTTTTTATTCAGGAGCCATCCTTCACGCTCGCTCTCGTTCTCAGCCTTCTCGGCATCGGTCATGTTTCCTTCGAAGGAATACTCAATCTTTCCAATCTTGCATTCCACATTGGCAGAAATCAAACTTTCGAACGCACGATTATCGTAAGAATCAGAGTTCTCGATTTCTACAACAGGATCCTTCAGGAAAATCTGCTTGCCATAACCAAACTGGGTGATGGTAAGCTTACGGCTCTGTCCATTGGCACCCTGGAAACTGAGTTCTGTGCTGCGGAGTGTATTGGAAAGAGTAGAATCCACCTTGATGGTACCCTCAACAGAACCCACGCCGTTGGCAGGCGAAAGCATCAGCCAAGGCTCAGAGGTATTTGCCACCCAGTCCTGTGAGGCAGCGATGGCAATCTGCTCTGTTCCACCCTGAGGACCTATGGCTATCTCCTCTTTATCGAGCGCCAGTCCTCCTGGGATATCGACATCATCCTTATCGCTGCAGGCTGTGAAAAGCCCGGCAGCGAGAACGATACCTAATGTCAGTTTATTCATATATTTCATATTACTACTTTCTTATAGGGTTTAATTTTCGAGATCCAAAGCATCGCAACCGCGGATGTCCTGATTCTTGTCGTAGAACAGCATATACTTACCTGCCTTGATGTATGGGCAGACGCTGGTTACATCGATAGAGATGTTAGGGTTGTCTGCGATGTTCAGGATATAAAGGTGAGAGGTCAGTGTCTCTTCTACCTTACGGATATCGTTTGAACCAATCTGGAACTGGATCAGACTCGGACAGGTTGTGATTCCTGTAGGCCATGTACGCAGGCAACGCTGGTCGGTCTTCTCATCACGCTGGTGGTTGATGGCAAAGGCACGGAGCACGGCACTGTTCAACGGCTGGGTTGGCACCTCGGTGAAGCAGTTGTAGCTCAAGTCCATATTGGTAATGTATGGCAATGTGGTTGAGCGGAAGTCATCAGAGAGGGATGTCAACTTGTTGAATCGGAGGTCGATAACCTGCAGCAGATAAGCCTTCTTGCCCTTGATGGAACCCTTAGGGATGGTACGCATCTGGTTGCCGCTCAAATCGATGGTTGTGATTGGCGAACCGGCAGTAAACAGCTCTGAAGGGAACTTCTCTATCTTATTGTTTGACAGACTGACTGAAGCTGCATTGATACCCTTGTAGGTACCATGACTCTTATCTACACCTGTAATCTCGTTGTAAGAGAAGTCTACAGAACCCATCTCGCGAACAGAACTTGCATCGAAGATATTCGGAATCTTCTTCAGTTTGTTGTGGGCGAAGGTCAGACTCTCTACATCATCTGTAAAGGCACAGAGATTAGCAGGAATCTCCTCAATCTGGTTGTTGTTCAGATAGAGTGAAGAAAGTGCTACCTCAGAACCGAACCGATGTACCTTCTTGATATTATTGTAAGCCAGGTCGAGCAGACCGAGATTTACCATCTTCTTCAATGCAGAATACTCTGGGAACTCCTCCAGGTTGTTGTAACTCATATAGAGAATCTGGAGTGTCTTACCGGTCTTCTCCTCAGCTAAGCGAGTCCAGTCTTTTCTCAACTGGTTGGCTGAGATACCCTTGCATCGTGCCAGGTTCATCGCCTGCAATTTAGGGAGATTATAGTAGAAGTCTGGAATGCGACTGATCTTCGGACAGTTGTAAAGTTCGATATCGGTCAGGTTTTCCATCTTGTCCCAATCCTCTTCCTTAAACTCCTGCGCAAACTTACCGTAAACAGGATCGTCAGCATTGTAGAACTTCGCACAAACCCCATCTTCTGTGATAGAAGAGTTACCGATATAGAACTGCTGCAATTTGGTCAGACGGTAGATGGCCTTAGATACACCGGTAATCTTGTTGGTCAATGTACCGATCTGTGCATCCTTCAGGTTGATGCGGCTGTCCTTCTTGATTCTGTTCTTCGGTGCCACCTTAGGATCAGAGTTGTAGCTTTTTACAATCATCTCCGACATGTTGGCACGTGGGTCATACTTCAGGAACTTATTCTCATAGTCGTGACGCATGCTGTTCTTCTTTGCTGCAGTCAGACTGTTTGCATCATAATCATTGAAGATGTTGGCACCAATCTTCTCATCGTGAGAACCGAGGTTGAGCACCTGGAGTTCTGTCAGCTGTCCGATGGCATCAGGTACGATTCCCTTTGCACCGAAACCGGCGATGATGAGACCGATGACACGGCCGTTGCTGTTGAGCGTTACGCCCGGCTGTTCGCCCCACATATCGAGTTCCTTGTTGAAGTTCCAGTTAGCTCCCTTGAAGGTAGCATCGCCATAGAAGCTCCACTCCTTACCCTGAAGCGATTCCCAGATAGCCTTCAAAGCCTCATAGTCCTTGATATACTCCTTTGTCTTGGAAAGGAGGATAGGCACCTGGGCTTTATCATTGAGCTGATTGTCCTCTATAACGAAAGCCTCACCCTTTACAGGCTGAGTCTCATACTTGGTCTTCACCGCACCTGTCTTGCCGTAGGTGGTATAAGAGGTAACCTGATAAGTACCGGCAGGCAGCCATACGGTAGAATCGCAGTAAGCTGTACCTGTGTCCCTATACTTATCGTTCTCATTGTCAGGATTCTGATGCTCTTCGCTAGACTCCTTATATTTCACCTTCAGTTCAGGGAAGGTATAGGTCTCACGGGTAAAGAGGTTGGTTACGCTGACGTCAACGAGACGGATGTTAGAGAAGAGATACTCAGTACCACCGGCACGAGTCTTCTCCCACTCCTTCACGAGATTGAACTTCACCTTACCACGCTCCACAGTCTCCACCATGAGGTTCTGTACTTCCAGACCGCCACCTACTACAGTGAATGTTTCGCCGGCAGAAGAAGCCAGCAACTCCTCTTCTACAGCATCATAGAGATAGAAACCGATGACGGTGTAAGTACCCGAAGCGAGTTGCAGTTTTTCACTTCTCAGACCATACTCAGCATTCTCTGAATTATAAGAATTGAGCTCCAGTGTCTGAGAGACAGTTGTACCGTTGTGCTCCATGACCACCTTGATTTTCTTGGCATCATCCAGTTTCTCAAGTTTGTCAAGGGCAGTAGCACGGGTAGCTCTTGAAGAAACCTTCTTGCTGAGCTTGAACTGCACATATCCGTATGTGCCGTCCCAGCCTCCGGTTTCATCATCCGAGCAACTTGTTGCTGCAAAGGTCAGGAGAGAGACCAAGAGCAACAAGAGTGCCTTACTATATTTTCTGAATGTCTTCATTACTTTCTCTTGCTTCTAAATCCCATATTATTGATAAAGACTACTCGCTGGCATACTCCCTGCATGTCGTTGAAACCTGCAAAGATAGGATAAGTGAGCCCATCGGCATTCAAGCCAACATAGATACCCTTTTCGTCCTGTTCTACATCGTAGTTTTCAACAGAGTTTCCTTTACCGTCGTAAATGACTACTTTTGCTCCAGCTGTAGGATCCCATCCGTCAATCTGAGGATAAATGGCTACATAACCACCATAAACTGTTGATTCAAATACGTCTTTACCAGTATAACTGAAGATGCCCTCAGCATATGACTTAAACTTCTCATTGGTTGTCAAGGCACAATCTACATTCATACCCATGCTGGTAACAATAGGAGCAGTAACCTCAGAATCGCCCTTCTTTTCTTCCTTCTGTTTAACTTCCATCAGGAAGCAGTTGTTGTAATCAATTTTCACGTCTGTGTAATTGTTCTCCAGCATATCATCTGGACCGTTCTCAAGAGTCTTGTATTTTGCCTGTGGCAAAGCATAAACCACGAATGTACGGCTTCCGCTGTTCAAAGGCTCAATTGTGAGTTTTACATTACCCTTCTCACCCTGCAACTTCACAGCGCCAGTTTGATCCTCGCGCAAACCATTCTTAGTCTTCTCGAAGACTACAAGCTGATAAGCATCATCCAAGGTCTTGAGGGTGAAAGGAACGAAGTTGTGGAATGTGAAATTGTTGGTCTCACCACCATTCAGGCTAGAACCATTCTGAGTGAATACCTTACCGTCGAGTGATACATTCCAGACATTCCATTCCGAAGCATATTTTTTATTAGGATAAGTAATTTCCATCATATCTTCAGGCATACCCTCAAAGATAACAGGTACGGTTTTAGCAGCCTTGCCATCCTCAGAAGTGAAGGTGATGGTGTAGTTACCGTCCTTGATGGCATACTTAGCACTTACGCCCTGATTCTCCTTGAAGGAAACTCCGCCTACAGCATCCTTGTTAGGTGTACCTACTAGGAAACCACCTTCCAAGTCTACCCAAGCTGGAGTATTAGTAACCGCAAAACGGTAGTTTGACTTTACGGTAAACTTGTTGTATACAGGCTGTCCTGCGAGGTCCTTGTAACCTAAGGTGATACCTGTCTCGGTGATATCTTTGCCAGCCGCATCGAATACCTGCAACTTATAGCCAGCAGCCGAACGCGTAACCTCAGCGATAGCAACCTTCTGACCACCCATGCTCAGGAAGAGCTGAGCCACGCTCATATCATTGCTGGCTTCATCAGCAGTAATCTTAACCTTGATGGTCTGCTTGCCTGCAGTACCATTGAGTACGAAGGCGTCTGCTTTCTCGCCCTGCACCAGTTTACACCAGATTTTGTCTGAAGAAAGGCTCCAGCTCTCGTTAGCTTCGAAAGTAAACTCTTTCACTTCGCCAGCTTCACCGGCGATAGGCTGTACCTGTGGGAACACAGGAGTTACGGCATCGTCATCGCTGGAACAAGCGGTGAACAGAGTCACTGATACCAGCGCCATCAATACGAGCCAATATTTTGAAATCAATGTTTTCATTTTCTTTTTATTCTACGATTAATATCCTTGTTCTTTCAATTTCTCTGCCTCTGCATCGCTGATCCATTCATACATGGTGATGAAGGTTCCTACGTTGCCGAAGGTTGAACCATCCTTGTTGTCAACACTCATGTTGACATACTGCAATACATAGTTCTGGCAGGTGTTATAATAAGAGGTATAGAGAGAAGGCTGGCTGATGCGCAACTTGCCGTCTCCATAGATGGTACCGAACGCCTCGCCGGTTTCACCAGCTATCTGGTCGTCCATCTCTACCTTTGGCTCAAGCATGTTCTTGGTATTGAACTTCAACTTCAGGTTGTAGCCCTTATAGTAAACATCCTTCAGCAGAACAGTATTCTCCTCGCCTTCCACCACCTCGGTCTTGATCAGACGGTTGTTTACGTTGTTCAGATACTTGCTGTAGAAGGTAGATGTTACCATGCACCAGCCAGAGAAGTTGTGGATATCGAAAGGACAAGACTTCTGCATTACCACGTGGGCATAGTCCTTATAGAGATCTGTCCAGTTATACTTCTCCGGGATCACCAGTTTCAGGGTGAAGCCGAGCGAATCGGTCTTGCCGATGTTATCATAGATACCCTGAACCTTCACATTTCCTACCATCTCGCCCGCCTTGATTGTAACGGTGTTGTTGAGGATGCGGTAATGCTTACCCTCGATGGCATTGCTCTGCTTGTCTACTACCTCCACGCCGAAGGTGCGGTCGTAGTCAGCTTTTTCGGTTGCAGATACAGGCACATTGAAAACCTCATTGCTTTCCTGTACAGCATACTGATAGAGCGTATCAGAGAACATGATATGACTTGGACCAGTATAAGTGGTATAATCCTGTGAACAACTCACAAGAGCGATGAGTGCAGCTACGGCTGCCAAACATCCCATCATTATTTTCTTCATGATCGTCTCCTTATTTTATTTGTTACTTTCATTAGGCTGAATCTCAGAACCTGGTGCCTCAAGCTCATGCTGAGGAATTGGCCAGACAAAGAGAGGGTCATCCTTTTCAACCTTCAGACTGCTCTGCACGAAGTTGGCAGCAGGCTGGTCGGCAGCCTTACGCTCAAATCCCTTGTGCCAGCGCTTGAGGTCGTTCAGACGGAAGCCTTCCATATAGAGTTCCTTCACGCGCTCTGCCTCGATTATCTTCATGGCGTTGCTCTCACTCATCGAGGTGTTACCACCGTAAGATGAGTAACGGGCTGTACGCAAGGTAGAGATGTCCTTACCGGCCTTACCATAGTCCCCCTTCATGGCGTAAGCCTCAGCACGTATCAGATACTGCTCTGACAGACGGAATACCATTGGCTGGTGAACATGCAGGATATTGTTGCTCAGGAATTCTGCATCGCCGAAATACTTGCTCAGCAAAGGCCACTGCAAACCGTGCTCATAACCTGTTACACGGGTTGTGAAGATGGCTGCAGCACGGAGGTCATTGGCGTCGAATGAGTTGATGACCCATGTCTCAGGCACATAGTCTGGACGATAAGTTACATAGTTGTAGTTATCGAAGATGGTACCCAGTGCACCGCCATAGCTGTTCACGGTAAAACCTACCTTCCAGATAGCCTCACGCGAATCACCATAGGTCCAGATATACTTGTAATCGTTCACCTTGTTTAAATAGGTGTTGGAAGAAGCCTTCTCCAATGTATAATACTTACTGCCGATTACCTTAGATGCATACTTGATGGCATCATCATACTTGTGCATATATAAGGATACGCGCGCACGTAAGGCATGACAGGTATACTCGTTGAAGTAAATCTCATTGTAGAGACTTCCAGTGAAGTCTTCGTCTACCTTCAGATACTCAGCAGCCTTGTCAAGGTCTCTCAATACGAATTCGTATGATTCCTTCAGACTGGCTCTCTTCTGTGGCTCATTGCCGTAATAGTGCTCTGTGAGTACAACGCCGAGTTCCTTCGCAGCCTGCTCATCGCTGTCATAAGCCTTGCAGAAACACTTGATCAGTTCTGAATAAGCCAGGGCACGTGCGAAGTAAGCCTCGCCCTCACACTGCTCCAATTTGTCGAGCTCCTTATCACTGTTGGTGTTTGCCTTCACCTTATCTACATTATCGAGCAGGAAGTTGGCATTGTTGATAACACCATAAAGATCGGCATATACCGCCTCGATGTCGGTGTTGGTAGCCTTGATATCTTTCCAACGGTAGATATCGCCATAGGCATTAGAGTAGCCCTTCACGCAGTACACGAAGTCTGCCTGCAGATCTGGCAGGATTGTCAGATTGCCCGAATAGAGGGCACTGCTCTTGAAACTGTCGTAGATACCGTACACCAGCTTGTCCATGTCGCCCACCGTGTTGATAGCCTGGTCCATGCGGATAGAATCCTCAGGATACTTATCAAGACAGGAAGACATCGAGAGGGCTAGGATTCCCGACAGGATGTATGTCTTTATATTTTTGATATTCATTTTTTTCTCCTTTCTTGGTTAGAATTGCAATTCAACACCCAGAGTAAACTGGCGTGATGCCGGATACTGTGCCTGGTAAATATTGGATGAAACCTCAGGATCCAGACCGTTGAAACCGGTTACGGTGAAGAGGTTCTGTGCCTGACCGTAGATTCTGACCATAGAGAAGAAGTTGGTCTTGCGCAACAGACTCTGTGGCAATGAATAGGACAGACTGAGATTCTTCAGACGGAGGAACGATGCATTCTCCAAGAAGCGGTCGTCGAGCTGGGTTACCTCGCCCCAACGTGGGATGTCGGTAATATCGCCAGGCTGTTTCCAACGGTCGTACAACAGACGGTTTGACTGGTTGTAAGCAGTACCGAAGGTTACACCGCTCTCCTCGAAGTAACGGTCGTTGTTGATCACATAGCGTGTACCGATCCAGCTGAACTGGGCAGAAAGCTGCAAGCCCTTCCAACGGAAGCTTGTACCGAAACCGCCCATCCAAGGTGCATCATAGGTCTTGCCTGTCATCACCTTGTCGCTCTCACGGAACTCATTGGTTACGTTGCCGTCCTTATCATACCAGAGCTGTTCACCATTCGCTGGATTCACACCGGCATAACGGTTCAGGAAGAACTCGCTTACTGAGTGACCTACTACATACTTCAAACCGGTGGTTGAGTTTACATACTCGGTTACACCGTTATAGAGTTCCTTCAATCGGTTCTGGTTGTAAGATACGTTGGCACTTACATTCCAGGTGAAGTCGCGTGTGCGGATTACATCACCGTCAGCACTCAACTCGATACCCTTGTTAGCCATCACACCTACGTTCTTCCAACGATAGCCCTCGCCGGTTACGGTATAAGACTCAGGAACGCGCATCAGCATATTGGAGGTACGCTTGTAGTAAGCCTCGAAGCTGAAGTTGATTCTGTCGAGGAAACCAAGACGGAGGGCGAAGTTGTTTGCCCAGGTTGACTCCCAACCCAATTCCTCATTACCACTCTGTGATGGAGAGAAACCGGCAGTATTATCGTAGTTGGCACCACCCGATACCAGAGCCAGGTGATAATAGTTAGGAATCTCAGAGTTACCCGATGTACCGGTACTTACGGCAATCTGGGCTGTGCTGAGCCACTTCATATCCTTCAGCCAGTCGGTTGACTTCACGTTGTACATGAAACCGAGCGACCAGAATGTACCCCAGCGATGATCCTTACCAAAACGTGAAGAAGCATCAGTACGCAGAGAGAAGTCGGCATAGTAGAGCTCCTTATAGTTATACTCGCCACGCATGAAGAATGACAGGTAAGAATAGTCAGAAGATGAATCTGCCCAGCGGCTGGCACGTGTACCTGATGATACATTGGTCAGGAGATCGCTGGTCTGACCCTTGGAATATACCTGGAAACCCTCTGAGTGGAAATTGACAGCCTCCTGACCCAGCATCACGTTGAACGAATGAATATCGTTCAGGGTGAAACGGTAGTTAGCCGTAGTGGTCTCTGTCAGGTTGATGGCATCGCTGCTCTGGCGTGCCGCAGTACCCTGTCCGTTATTTGAAGAGAGACTTGGGAACGACTGGAGGAACGCTGTAGAATGAGTGAAATCGGCACCGAACTGAGTACGGATAGTCAGATTCTCTATCGGATAGATTTCAGCATACATGGTAGAGAGCACCTTATATTTCTTGTTCTTGATAGGATTCAAGCCCATGTAAACGATAGGATTCTCGCTGGTTCCAGCCCAGTTGCCTGCTGAAAGTGAAGCCAGACTGCCATCCTTTGCGTATGGATTCCAGTAAGGCAGCATGAATCGGCATGCTGAGATAGGAGTAACGGTAGTATAGCTGCCGTCGTCAGCCTGCTGAGCCTCCTCATAGGCAGCCATGGTGTTGGTACCTACCTTCAACCACTTGCTAGCCTTTACATCAGCATTGGTGCGGATGTTGTAACGGCGGAAGGTTGAATTCTGTGCGATACCGTCCTGATCGTAGAAACCACCAGAAACATAGTAGTTCAAGCGGTCGGTAGCACGGTTGATAGAGAGTTCGTAGCTCTGCAGCGGAGCGCGGTCGTTGAACACCTCGTCCAGCCAGTTTACGTTTACTCTTGAAAGGAGATTGTAATCCTTACCTGTATCCAGACCTACTTCTTTCTCAAACTGGATACGCTCGTCGGTATTCATCATTTTCCAGTTGGTCTGTGCCAACTCAGAGAAACCATACTGTGCACGGAGCGTAATCTTCGCCTTGTCCATTGCCAAGCCTCGCTTGGAAGTGATGACAACCACACCATTGGCAGCACGTGCACCATAGATTGAGGTAGAAGAGGCATCTTTCAATACAGAGATACTTTCGATGTCGTTAGGACTCAAGGTATTGAAATCAGAACTTGAGATTGGCACGCCGTCGAGGATAAAGAGTGGCGACTTGCCGGAGTTGATAGAGTTGGTACCACGAATCTGGAAGGTAGCCGCCTTGCTAGGTTCACCCGAAGAAGAGATGACCTGCAAACCAGTACTCTGTCCCTGCAAAGCTTGGTCGAAGCTTGCCGCCGGCACATTTTCTATCTTTTCAGACTTTACGGCAGACACGGAACCCGCAATGGTTCCCTTCTTTCTCACGCCATACGCCACCACGACCACTTCATCCATCATCTTGGAATCCGAAGCAAGGGTGATGTTGAGCGTATTTGTCTGCGCATTCACAACGTGCTTCTGCGTAACGCAACCCACATAAGAGTAGGCAAGCGTAGCCTTCGAAGCACCCTTAATTTCGATGGTATAGTTACCGTCAATATCGGTCACTACGCCATTTGATGTTCCCTCTTGCATAATGGTCACACCAATCATCGGTTCGTTGTCTTCAGCAGACACGACTGTACCCTTGACGCTGAAACCCTGCGCCAAGACCGATTGGATAGACAACAATACAAGTGAGACAAGTAAAAGAGTTAATCTTCTCATCCTTGTTTGTTTCAAGTTTATTAATTAATAATTATCATTTTTTTCTCGTTTTTTTCTCGTTTGGTAAAAGCCGAAAGCACTCAGGGCAACACTTCGCCCCTCCATTTATACATTCTTTCACTAATATGCACGCATGGAAATACCTATTTAACTTAAATCGGTGCAAAATTACGAATATTTTCTTATTTGCCCAAGATAATCGCTTAAAATTTAAATGTTTGATATGAAATCACTAGTGTCCCGTTAAAACGAGACGATTATTAAATAAGTTATTAATACTCAA
>ERZ1023897.141-NODE-141-length-24484-cov-27.620574_pt1 | contig 24484 bp, 18 predicted proteins | sample MGYA00380399_ERZ1023897 | MGnify/ENA primary metagenome ERZ1023897 (study PRJEB33179, sample SAMN07448995) | human gut metagenome | biome: Human-gut; feature: Human associated habitat; material: Faeces | host: Homo sapiens | place: India: Bhopal | collected... | reverse complement strand
CTTCTTCGAAAATAGATCTATCCTCGAAAATATTCTCTTAATCTGAGGCAACTTAATTTTTTCATGTTACTAAATACATCAAATCCTGACATTTTTGTCTTCAATCCCTTAATTGTGCGGATGTCTGTAAAGATAATCAGTTTTAAACTTGCAATCCATAGCAAGTCCATTCAAGCGGCGTCATTACTATGAGAAAGCCTGAAGTGCATGGCCACGAGTATCAATGAATAATAACAAGCCTCCCATCCGCTGGTTCTTGGGCGACAAAAAATGAGGGTGGGTGTTACTCAAAAGAGTAACCGGACACTCTCCGAGAACGAAAAGAGGCGAATATGCTTCCCGATAGTGCGGAGCAGGTCTCCGTGCGGATGCCGAATGGCCTTTCGGAAGCGTAAAAGGGGAATAATGTCTCCCATGGGTGTGCCCAACAGCACCCTTGGGAGACGATAAGTGGGGTAAACGCTTCCCGAGAGTGCATCCTGCACTCTCGGGAAGCAAAAGAGGCCGAAAGTGTTACCGAACGGGAGACATGATCTCTTCACGGAAGCGATACCGTGAATGGAAAAGAAGCAAGAGAAAGTTTTTCGATTCTTATTAAGAAGCTGTTTTGAATTGTTTGAAATGTTCTTTGAGGTGAAAAATCTTCATTTTCTTCCCGCTTCTTCAGTCAGATAGCACCGCTATCTTCCTTGGAAGAAGCGGTCGAAACTGAAGTTTTTCACTCTCAAACCTTCAAACAAACAATTCAAAACAGCTTCTAAGATTAACCTGAATATAGTGCCCCCAAGGTTCCGCATATCCTTCAATAATATGCCATAACACCGAGGTGCGTGAGGATATTCACACTTGGAAGAGCAATTCGCTGACTGTCAGGCTGATGATGTTTTAGGTGCACACGATTTCTCACACCTGGAAGTCCGGAACACCTGTAGAACGTTCTGCACCGAGGCCGCTGACTCACAGGTGTGCAAACATACTCGCACCTAAAACATCAACTCTTTAGATATCAATTAGACGCCGTTTTACGTGCGTATAGTTTCTCACACCTGGAAGAACAATCAGAAGTTTCTTTGATGACTTCCAGGTGAGAGTATGATTCTTTTTAGAAGGAATATCCCAAGCTGAGGTATGGGTAGAAAACGGACTTGGACAAGCCATATTTCCCGATTCCGTACGATGGACTTAAGCCGCAGCGGAACACCAGACCGTTCTCCGCGCGAAGACGGTAACCGACATTCGCGTAAAGGAAATTTCCCCACTGCGTCGTTCTCACTTCCTTCGGAGCAGTTCCCGTGGAACCATCAGGCAAGGTCACCGTCTTGCTTTCCGTAATCTTGTCAAAATACACCCCGTTGGACATTCCGGCTCCGATCTCGAAATGATGTTTTCCTCTACCTGCCAGGTAGTTGATCTCCACCGGCACGCCGACACCATGAATCTCGTACCAGTTCCCGATGCCGAAACCGTACCCGACACCGACCGCGAAACCCAAACCCGAATCCCCTTTGAACCTTGCGTCATAAGAGGCACCGACCACATTGGCGGCCCCGAACAAATCCAACCGCACATTCCGATCCTGAGCCATTACTACCGGAGACAGCGCAATGGCCAATAATACTGCTACAACCTTTTTCATAATAAAACGTATTATTTCCGACTGCAAAGTTCGGCAAAAGGATGATATGGTAATGGAAAACAGTTTCACTTTTGGCAAATATAATTTCCTAATCCTTAATTTGTTACAGACAAATTGAGATTCACGTTCTCATTTTGCACAGTTTAATCAGCTTATTTTCAATACATTAATCAAATACTTGTAACATATCACAATTAGTAAAGCACAGACTGTCAAGCAATTACATTAATCACGATATAAATACCGAGAAAAGAGCCTTGTTTTCATCACCCAACCTTGCGATTTTTTCTTCTCAGCATCACAAAAATAACGCATGGCCATATCCTATTTGCGCTTAACGCAGAAGATCGGGAGGATGAATATCACGGCGAGTATGGAGAAGAGCATGCCGGAGATGGTGCCGACGGCGAAGTCGAACCAGAAAACCTCCTCGGGGCCGTCGGTGAGGAACGGGAGGAGGCCGAGGATGGTGGAGACTATGGTGAGGGTGATCGGGTTGATCTTGCGGGAGTAGGCTTTGACGTAGAGGCGGATGTTGGCCGCTTCGGCTGGTCGGTGAGTTTGTTTAGTCACATAGGTGGTTCCTTCGACAGGCTCAGGGACCGATGCACTGAGGAGGAACTGGTAGGTGGTGATGAGGTAGATGCCGGCGTTGACGACTATGCCGCTGAGCATCACGAAGGCGGCGAAACCGCCCTGATCGAAGGAGAAGTCCGATAGGCCGAAGGCAAGGAAGAGGCCGATGAAAGAGACCGGAACCATAAAGATCACGGCGAGCGGGTAACGGAACGACTCGAATGTCATCGCAAGCATCACGTACATCACCGCAAGAATCAAAAACAGCAGCCAGGCGTACTGCTGCTTGGCGGTGTCGAACCAGCCCCAGCCCGGAACCTCGGCCTTGAAACCGATCGGGAGTACCTCATCGTTCATATACTTCACAGCCTTTTGGGACAGGGAGCGGCTGAGTTCCCAACTACCGATGAAGTCGTAGCATACAACAAGCTCGTAGGACTGGTTGCTCTTTCTGATTGTCAGACCTGTCCGCTGCTTGTCGATGCCCCCGACACTCGAAAGCGTCATTTTCTTCTGACCGACATCTATCGGAGAGTTAAGAACGTGCCAGAGATCGTATCTGTCCAGATCCGAGGAACGGAGGACAACATCGACGGCTCCACCATCATATTCAGAAGTTCCGATCTTCCGTTCGTACAGTAAGGATCCCAGAGCGTTGTAGTAGGCGTAAGGATTGATGTCGGCGAGCGTCATCCGCCCAAAATCATAATCCAGCACAAACTCAATCGAAGGGCGGCCGTTCCAACCTCCCGACCAGATCTCCGCGCCCTGGACACGGCGGTTTGTGGAGAGATAGGCCATCAGTTTCTCTGCGTAGCGGCTGAGTTCCTGATAGTTATAGCCCTTCAGCGAGATGCGGTTGCTCTTGGAGGACGAGACGATGTTGTTGTTGAAATTATTGTCGTCTATTCCGGAGACCCTCCAGTTCGCCCCGCCGAAATTGATCGCCATCCTCGTGACCTCGGACTTCAACACGGAAGGGAAACCTGAGTTCTCATACTCAGGCTTGAACTCCACCGAAATCTCGGCGTTGTCGTAGGAATATATCGACGTGGTGAATACGGAGATCTCATCGAACTTCGACAGATAATTCTCCATCGCCCTCACGACATCATTCAACTGGTTCACGGTACAGCCTTCAAGCATGCCGGCATTGATGATCAGACGTTTCTTTTCAGGCTCCCGGTAGAAATTGGAGCGGTTCAAGGATTTGTAAAACAGACCGAAGGAGGAACTGGCTATCTTGTCTATCAACTGACGGTTCCTGTCGTAAGGTTTCCAGGTGACAATCTTGTCCAGAAATCTGTCGAACCTGTCCGCCTTGTCCTTGTCATAATCAGACAGACGGGTAGGGAGCAGACAGAGCGGGATTCCAAACGCCACGATGAACAAAAGGACATACACCCAACGATGCCTCACCCCCCAGCCGATGTAGGAAGCGTAGAACCTGTTCCAACGCAGGATCCGGCGGAGCTTCCTTGGGGAACGCCCAGACTTGCCACCCGACATTCTTACAGGAATATATTCCATCAGCGACGGGATGAACAGGTAGGAGATGATCAGCGACAGTCCCAAGTTAATGACAATCACCCAGATGAAGTCCACGAGGTTGGCTTTTTCCTTTTCCGGAAGCAGAAGGACCATCATCAATGCGCCGACAGTCGTGGCCGCGGCCGAAAGGATGGACGGGAAAGCCTTCCGGTCCTTGAAATGGGCATAATGATCAATCATCACGATCGAAGTGTCGATGATTATTCCGAGAGAGACCGTGATTCCGGCAAGGGTGTAGATGTGGATCTGAAGACCTGCCAAACTGTAGATCATCAAGGCGGTCAACACATTGACCGTCAAAGTGAAGACAATGATCAGCATATACCGCCACGATCTGTTGATCAGGAACACGAACAGCAGCAGGATCAGGATGCAGAGGGCGGTACGGACATAGATTTTGCTGAGTTCCTCGGTGACAAACTCAGAGGAATCGTAGGCGATGCCGGCGGTGATTTCCGAAGGGAAGCCTTTCTGAAGCTCCGCCATCCTTTCCTTGACGGCGGAAGCGACAGTCAACAGGTTGGCCGAAGAAGCTATCTCCACCGTCAAAGTAATGGTGTTCAAACCGTTGACACGATAGTAACTTGACGGCACCGCTTCCTCATAGCGCCACTGGGCAACGTCCCCGATGTGAATCACACGGCCTTTGAAATTACCTACGGGAATCGATCCGAAATCCTTGTCCGAGGCTTCTTTAAGACGCACCGTCATCAATCCTTCAGAGGTTTCCGTCATTCCGAGGATTTCCTCACGGTAATATGAATTGAAGGCCGCGGCGATCTCGTCAGCGGTGACGCCTATGGACTGGATCTTGTCGGCGTCGAACGTGATCACCCACTGGAAAGGAACACCGCCGTCCACATTGACCTTGTCCACTCCCGGGATGGCGGCCAAATGGCTGAGGACGTGTTCCTTGACATATTTGGAAATCTCCCGGGAAGGGATCCCGCCCTTGACGAGATAGGATATCCGCGAGACCCGTCCGCCGCCAGACAAGGATATTCCCGGATAGGAGACCTCATCAGGAAGGCTTGGGTAAACGTTCCTGATCGCCGAGGCGACCTCGAAGCGCGCCGCGTCCATGTCCGAGCCTTTGCGGAACTTGACAGAAACGGAGCCTGAACCTTTACGTGAAACAGAGGAAATGTCTGTGACATTGCGTATCCCCGCCAAGACTCCTTCAATCTTGGATGTCGCCTCGCTTTCAATGATTTCCGCAGAGGCGTTGGGATAATAAAAAGATACATAGACCGTACGGCCTTCCGTCATCGGGGTGTATTGGATGTTCAGACGCGGCAACGCCGCCAGCCCGACAAGGGACAGCGCCACCATAATCAGAACGACCGAAAATGGAGAAAGTCTATTTTTTCTTTCTTCCATTGTAGATCGAATAATACAACGCCGGCACGACGAACAGGCTGACAAGGGTTCCGACAAGCATTCCCGCGATGATCACCAGAGACATCGGGTACTGGAGGTCCGCGCCCATGCTACCCCTTGACAGGAATGGACAGACGGCCAGAATGGTTGTCAATGAGGTCATTATGATAGCCTTCACCCTAAGCGAGGACGCATCAATGACAGCACGCTCAAGACTTTCGCCGGCCTTGCGCATCCGGTTGATCGTGTCTATCTTCAGGATGGAGTCATTGATGACGATGCCGGTGATGACAATAAGGCCGATCATCGACATCAAGTTTATGCTGACCCCGAAAATCCATAGAACCAGCAAGGCGACAGAGACATCCACGACAATCTCCGACAGAATGATCAGCGGCTGGACCAGAGACTCGAACTGGGAGGCCAGAATCAGATAGAGCAGGATTATGGCGACCAGCATTATGATGATCATCTCATCGATCATCTTGCTGTTGGAGAACCAGGAACCAGAATAGCCGACCTCGAAGTCACCATTCTTTCGCACGACGTCACTCACCGCGGCCATCACATGTTTCACGTCCTTCGACGGAACATCGAGAGCCAAAGGGTAGTAATTGTCCTCCGGGCCTGCGACCAAAGTTTTCAAATCCTCGGCAAAGGTTTGCCGCATAAGATTTGAAACCGGAATCCGGGATTTCTCCCCGTCAAGGCCTTTCTTTTCGATGAAAGTGCCATGCAGGATCTCCGAAAGTCCGGCGGCGTTGGAGCCTGTCACGACCGGAACAGTGCTGGTTCCCTGGACAATGTTGAACAGACGGTTCTCATTGAGCGAGTTCCTCAGAATCGACACAAGTTCCGAATAACCGACATCATAAAGCGCAAGCAAGTCAGGATCAGCGACAAACAGAGCGTCAGTCTTTACCGGAGGATCCGCCACGGTCACTCCAGGCAACGTTTCCCTGACCTCGGAGAGCATATTCCTCAACGGTTCGACCTCAACCTCCCGGTTCCTCACTGGGCGAAGGCGCGCCACGAGCGGAGCCTCGTTCCGGGCGAAAACCATGTCGAAGATATTCCCTGAAGCTTCGAATGAATATACCGCTTCCGGATATTCATTCTCCATCTCATCCTTCAATTCGCCCAGCACCTTTTTCAATGTGCCGGCATCTTTGCAATTGACGTAGATGGACGCTTCGGAAATTCCTTGGTCACCACTATGACTCAGAATGAATTGCTGAGAACCGACAAGAGCCGTCATCTGCTCCACGCTTCCGGTCAGTTTTTTCTCTAAATCCCTGATCCGCTCCGTGTTACGTTCAATGGAAATGTGTTCGTTCCAGTCAATCTTCATTATCGCGTCCGTCTGGGTCATCTCCGGCAGACGGGATTTCGGCATCTCCAGGAAACAGAACACCAGCCCGACGGTCGAGACGGCAAGAAGGCCCCAGGCGACCGGCCTGTGCCGGATGAACCATTCCATAAGTTTGTCGTCCCAGCGGCGGATCGGTTCGTCAAAGTTGATCTTCTCCAAAAGCGGACTCGGACGGAAACCATCCGAACCCTTGAACCACCAGTAATAATAGACCGGAATCACAAGGATGGTCACGATGTAGGAGGTCAGCAGCACGATGGCCACCGACATAGCCTGATCGTAGAACATCGCCCCGGCGATGCCGCTCATGAATATCAACGGAATGAACACCGCGCAGGTTGTCAGCACGGAGCTGAGCATCGCTCCCCTCACCTCTTTCGTGCCCTCAAGGACAGCGGAGCGCAGGTTCCCTTCACGTTGCCATCGGCCGGTTATATTATCGACAAGGATGACCGTGTTGTCAGTCATCATTCCGACTCCGAGAAGCAGACCGGAGAGGGATATAATATTCAGGGTCAATCCGATGGTATAGAAGCAGAGCATCGAGAATATCAGCGCCACCGGCATCGTCAGGATCACCAGCACCGGAGAGCGGAAGTCCCTCATGAAGAGGAATATGATGACGCTCGCCAGAAGGAGGGCGACCACGATGTTCTGCAACAGGTTGTTGATGGTATATTCAAGAAGCTGGGTCTGGTCTCTCGTGATCTCGAAGCTCAACTGAGGGTAGTCGTTCCGGAAACTGTCCATCAGACCGTTCATGGCCGACTTCAGGTCCGACATCTTCGCCTCGCTCTGCTTGATGACGGCAAGACACACGGCATCCTCTCCGTTCGAGCGGACGAGGCCGGTTCGTTTTGCCGGGTGGACGACGACCTTGGCGACGTCCTTTATCTGAAGAAGGCGGCCTTCCTTCTTGAACCAGAGGTTGGCGATGTCTTCACTGGAGGAAGCCCGGGAATCGAATTTGACATTGTAGCGGTACTCTCCGTCACGGATTGTGAGACTGCCAAGGCGGATGTTGGAACTCTTGACACAACTCTCGAACTCATTCATTGTCATCCCTGCCTGGAGTAGCTTGGACTCATCCGGAATTATGAGAATCTCGTCACTGACAAGGCCGCTGACATCGACCATGGCGACTTCGGAGAGTTGTTCGATGCGTTTGCTGATCACGTCACGTGCGAAGCGGCTCATCTGGGAGAAGGACTCGGTTACGGGGAACAAGTCCGATTGGGCCTCAGGCTCGGTGCGCTTCGACGGGCTCAACGACCGATTCTGAGGCGGTCCCTGAGCTTGTGGTTCGACAGGCTCAGCGACCGAAGAAGTAATATTCACAAAAAACGCCGGAATGTCCGTGGCGCTGGCCTTCAAGACCTTAGGCCGGGCGATGTCGCCAAGGCTGGACATGGACCGGTCAATCTTCTCGTTGACCTCAATGAAAAGATAATCGATGTCCGAACCGTGGTTGAACGTAAGCCGGATCGTCCCGCTGCCGTCCTTCGCCTCACTGACGATGTCCTCAAGTCCGTTGATCTGGATGAGCTGCTGGCGCAGAGGCTTCAGCACACTCTCGTCCATCTCTCTGGCCGAAAGTTCCGAGGACGTGGCCTGCACGGTTATGTACGGGATGTCCACATCCGGAACCAACGACACTGGCAGCAGACGTATGCTGACAATGCCCAGAACAACGATGACAAGGGTTATCATCGTCACGGTTATCGGTCTGTCTATCAGATGTTTCAGCATTGCCTACCTTTTTACCAGCACATCAGAGTTGTCCGCCAGATTGAGATTGCCGGAGACAATCACCTGGTCGCCTTCGTTCAGTTCGGCGTTCCTGTCCTTGTTGGCCTCGACCACGTAGGACTCACCATTGGAATAAAGTATCGTGACATAAGTCCAATGTGCCTTGCCGTCATCCGTGCAGGTGAACAGCACGTCCAGATTGTCCCTGATCACCACCGCGCTGCGAGGCACGACAAGCTGTCCCGGAATCATCCTCTCCACGATCACACGGACGTTCATTCCATCGATCAGCGAGCCGTCGTTCCGGACCTGCGCGGTGACGGAGATCTGCCCCTTCTCATCCACGAGAGGATTGATGGCGGTGACTTTCCCTGAATATTCCTTGGTCTCGTCAGCAAACGGACGGATCCTCACCGGCAGACCGACGGAGAGGAATGAATATTCCGACTCCATCACCGAGAAATCCACCTCCAGCACACTGTCGTCCACAATCGTGCAGAATGTCCCGGACGGACTCTGGTCGAACGGCTTCTGCTTGATGTCAGCGACACGCCCGGAGAACGGGGCATGGAGAACCGTTCCGGCGATCTCGTAGGACGAGCGCGCGAAATCGTTCTTGGCGGCGGAATAGCCGGATTTCATCTTCGCCATGGCCAAAAGGTCGGCGGGGACCGAGGTGGTGTCCCCGGCGGAATATCCCTGTCCCACAAGATAGTCATACAAATCCAGCTCGGCCTTCTGGAGCGAAAGCCGGGAGGATTCCTGCGACAGTTTCAAGTCGGGACGGTCAACGGTGGCGATGACGGCACCTGAGGAGACATATTCACCATTCCGGACGTTTATCGCCGCGATTTTTCCGGTTGTCCTGAACTGCAGCGCGCTTTTCCGTCCGGCAACAAGTTTTCCGTTGGACAAGAGCTGACGCGCGAAGTCCGTCTTTTCCAGTTTCATCACCGTGACCTCGTTTATCTGAGGGGTGTAGGCCAGTTTCCCGTCCTTCGTCTCCTCCGTCTTTTTGTTTCCTCCGCAGGCAACGGCCATCACAGCGAGACCGCAGACCAGAAGGGACGCAAGTATATTCTTTCTCATATTCATTGATTCTGAATTATTCCATCATTCCCAATAATGAAGAAACGCTAATTACATATCGCATTTGTTACCACTTATCAATAATTCTTGAATATGCTTGAAATAATGTTCTGAAGCACTTTCTGAATATTTCGAGGTTATCATTATGTTCGTTATATAGTTTCCTGACTGCAAACAATAAATGATTTTTTCCGAATTACTCCAATACATATCATTCTGTGTATGCGTGGAATATGGGCTTATAAATAAATTCTTTGTTTTAGAGAATAATGCCTTAGCGTCCCGAAATCTATTATCCGGGACAAAAATGTGGCACTTGACAAGTCCTAACTCGGCAAAATTTTTTAAGAAGAGACTCTCTCGATCCAAACATGCAGAACAAGGATACAATGGTATTATCATAATCAAACATGAGTCCCTCTCCTTTGCGGCATCTTGATCATCTAAAAAGCCTCTGATTCTCCACTCGTCGGTTTCAATGAAAGCATCCATTATCTCCTCAATTTGTCCTTGACGCTCCCAAAACATTGTCGATATTGTTGAATCGCTCTTGCGAATTCTTCCTACTGCAATTAATAAAACTATATCTATGGCAACAAATACCATCGTTATTATTAACCAGAAACGATTACCTGTTCCTCTCATATATTCTTCGCTTTGCTTTTTCAAATTCGGAGTCAAACATACTTAGTCCATCACCAATTACACCGACACCTATCATAACATCATTCTTATCATAGATGCCTCCCCAAAGGATCACTTCCTTCATTCCATTCAGCTTGCGGAACACGCCCTTCGTGTCAACAATCACTGGTATGTTGCAATCATACTGTTCCAGTTTTGCCCGAACCTTTGACGTGTCCTTCACACTACCATCAACATACACCAAAAGTTCCCAATCCGGATTATCATCCATAATCCTTTCAATCTTTCCACGAGGAGTCCTACTCAACCATTCATTCATGCATCCCGTTATCATGTACACGTATATCTTATTTTTGGAAAAATCCGGAGCATAATTCTCTACCAGGCCATGACGATCAATCACATACATTCCATCCTCAATCGCCACTGGATGTACCCCGTCATCTTTACAAGACATCAGTGATACAAACATAATCCAACTTAACACAATATTACGCATAATTATAACCAATCAGTTCAACTTAACCCTTCATTCGTTAGAAATCAAAACGGCTGACAACAGGCATACCTTCGGCAAGCCTCAGCCGTCGCCGAAATTTTGCATGCATAATTCAGACCTGCACCTGGGCAATGCGACATTGTTTGGTACACACAATAATTACTATCATTGCTGTCAAAATCAGTTTGGTCTTCTGGACCAGCCTTAAGAACAGCGGAGGTAGCTAAACATATAGAAATCAGCGCGAAAACTGCCAACAATACTTTAAAAATTTTTTTCATATGCTCAATTTAATAATAATGTTATTGATTTGTGGTTGAACTGATTGGTTACAAAAGATTCAGTTTTGCGATGACGTAATTGCCATCTTTGCCAAGGGGATCAAGGGCTTCCGGGTTGGAGGCTTTTTTTAGGAGCGTGGCGGGGAAGGTGCTGATCAGGGACGGATCCAGCAGACAGTACAAAGCGCCATCCTTTATCTGGCGGAACGCATTGGCCAAGACATCCAGCCCTACTTCACCGGCCTTAAACCAGCGCCATTGTCCGTCAGCATACAAGCCACAGTAGTTGCTTTGCATCGCCCGTTTCTGGAGAGCGATAATGACAAGACGCGTGTCACCATCACAAAGATATTGGCTGAGCATAGCGAATTCACTTCCAAGAAGATGATCCATAGCCGCGAACGAGTCATCATACTCATAAAAGGTCTTTGGAATCGCATATCTGCCGAAATCGAAGCAAGGACCGTCACTCATCAGCCCTTTGCTGTAAACTTTTATAATGTCAGAATATGAGTCGACGACAAAAACCGAATCGCCTGATTCAGAGAATATCTGTACGGTGGGAGTATAGTTCATCACCTTCTCCTTTGACGGGAAGAAATCCACTCTGGTTTCATCAGACAACAATGAGAACCGGGTCTCACGACCGGACCCATAGCCATAATATGTCAGGACCCCTTCATCCGTAATCCATGACATCGCTCCCAGATCCAATTCATTCAAGGACTTCAAATCAAGCATGGATCCACTCAAAGAGAAACGCTGGATTCTGGAAGGGACAGAAAACACATAGAGGGTCGAGTCTCGGTACTGAACGTCGTTGATGTGGACATATTCCTCAGGGCCATTCCCACGGTGGCCGATATTATTTAGGAAACGTCCGTCATGTGAATATCTGAAAATGTTCCCATTCAGATAATCTGTCACAATGTAGGAATCCTCCGTGACATTCAGATCCACAGATGAGCCCAAAAGATGCTCGTCATCAGCCTCTAACGGAACAATCTCAACCGACTTGACAACTTCCGCCAACGGATTCATCGTGTTGCCGAACTCCACCAGGACCTTGGCGGTGATTGAATCTCTTGATTCTGAGCAGCTCATTATCAATAGTATTGATAACAGCAGTATAGCCTTTCGCCTATTCATAACAGTTGATGTATTTAGCATATTCATTGATTCTGAATCATTCAACCATTTCCTTGACGTTGACGTCGATGTCTTTTCCCGTGATGAAATCGTAGAGGGCGTACTTCCGGAGGGTGTAGTAGTAGGTCCAGAAGTTGGAGTAGTCGGTGATGTATTTGGCCATCGCTGACTCGTTGTCGTTCTGGGCGTTGGTGAGGTCGGTCACCGTGGCCGAGCCGCGCCTGAACTTGTCCATCATCAGCTCGTACCTTTCAGAGGCTATCTCCATCGCCTTGCGGGAGGCCAGACACTGCTGACGCTGGTTGTTGAACTGGCCGACGGCGGTGAATATCTTCCTGCGGTAGTCGTTCTCGCTCTGGAGGTTCTGCGCCTTGACGACCTCCTCGGCGGCCTTGGCCTTCTGCACCTTTCCCTTGCCAAGCCCCCAATCGAAGATCGGCACGCTGAAAGTCAAACCCACAACCTCCTGGTTCAGAAGATCCTTATAGACATCCGGCAGGCCATTGCCGGTCTGGGACAGGCCGAAGCGGGCGTTAAGGCTCATCGAGATGCCCCTGTCCGCCTTGGCCTTTGCCACATTCGAGGCGGCGTTCAACTCACTTATCTGATTGTCAAGGGAAAACGTCGAGTTTTTCAGTGCCTTTTCCATCACCAGATCGTAATCCATCAGAATGTCCGGCAGGGCATCGTCCACCACCGGTTCCACCTCCACGGACTCATCATAGCCCAGAATCGAGTTAAGGTACATCTGCGCCTGACGCACGTTGACGACGCTCTCGCCGATCGCGATGCTGTCGTTCAGAGCGCGGAGTTCCAATTGGAGATATTCAGCCCTCGTGACGCTTCCGAGTCTCATCCTTTCCGCGGCCACGGAGCGCATCTTCCCGGTGTTCTCGTAGTTCGACTTCACGACCTCCTGGTTCTTAAGGGCCTGGACGAGCGTGAAATATGCCGACACGGCGTTGATCGTGACCTGCTCCATCGACTCGACGTAGCGGCGGCGGCCACGTTCATATTCCTTAGGCTCAATGAGTTTGTCCCATTTGAACTGGTTGTAGGAGAAAAGCGGCTGGACGTAGCGGACCGTGACAGGCTGGGAGTACCAGGTCAGTTTCTTGTTGAGTCCGAACTGGTCGATGCGGGAAAGGTCGGAATAGACATAAAGCCTTCCGCCGGTGAAGGTTATGTTCTGGGCGACCTGAAGCCCGAGGCTGTTCTGGAGGTTGTAGGTGCTGGCGTAGCGGAAGGAGCCATCCTCGTAGCTTTGCAGCAAGGTGAGCGACCGGTCGAAGTTCATCAGGTTGCCGTACAACACAAGCGAAGGCAGACGGCTCGCCTGATAGGAGCGGTACGCCCAATAGGTCGAAACAAAGGCGTGCTTCGCCTCCAGCGCCGCCACCGACTGGCTCCGCGCCGTCCCGATCGCCTCCGGAAGCGACATCCGCCGCTGCGCCCCGAGAGGCGCCACCCCAAGAAGGAGAATGAATATACCGACCGCAGCCGTGGTTATTCTATGGTTAAGGTTCATCGTAGCCTAACATTTTTTAGTGCTTGCTAATTTACTGAATATTTTCCGTTATCTGCCTTTATGATCGCATATTTCGTTCATTGGATCACGATCCCGACAATGTACTCTTCCGGCACAAGGCCGAAATAACGGCTGTCGCGGGAGTCCAGAACGTTGTCGCCGCCGAGGAAATACCAATTGTGTTTGAAGGTATATTCATTCAATGGTACCTGCCCAAGGAAGACTTGTCCGCCATTCTCGCTCAGGCGCTTACCAGTCTCATACAATATAGGTCTGCGCCAGGTCCTGTAATTGTCAGCATTGATCTCAATGGTGTCTCCTTTTCTCGGGACGGGCAGCGGTCCGAAATCACGTATCGTCCACCCAAGCCTCTTGTTCACCTGCATAGCCTTTAAGACAACGCCCGCATCCAACAAAACCGAATCCGGAGTTTCAGACAAGATCCGCTGGTATTTCGGATCACCTATGTGTCCACCTGTCCGGGGATTAACGTAATAGCCATTCTTTATTCTCACCGTATCTCCCGGCACGGCATAGCAACGCTTCAGATACACATAATTTATCCGGAATGTAATCGTGTCCTTGGACCTCGCATAAGGATAGTTCGCAACCACCAGATCCCCCGCTTTGGCTTTCGAGAAACCTGGCAAACGAAACGACGATAATGTCGGTTTCGTGAAATCATAGTCGGTATAGATCCTCGCCCCCATCTTGAGTTTGTTCACCCACACCCGTTCGCCGCTATGAAGCACCGGTTCCATAGACTCCCCTCTCACTATAAAAGAGTCTCCTATCAGAGCCCTGCCAACCAAATGGAGAAGGACAAGCGACAGCGTGGATGTCAGGATAATAAGAGACAGCCTAATAATCTTCCGAATGTTCATCATAGAATTTTTTCGCCCTATTATGAAGATCACGCATCGACATATTCCTATCATTCACTGGAAGGGACAAAGCCTTCCGTGCATAAGACAATGCCTGCTTTGTGTCTCCCCTCTTTTCTTCCATTTCCATCAGCAAAATGTAAGGATACAACCGTGACGGCACCATATTGTGCGCATGAATATAATTGCGTTCGGCCAGCTCATAGTCCCCAAGGGCTTCATGGTTTTTCCCTATGATGTTATAAAACATTGGGTCCGATGAGATTAACGCGCCCTCTCTCAGAATCACGTTGCTTTCTTCGTAACGACATTCTTTATGTAGTGCATAGCCATAATCATATAGGTAACGGAAATTCCTACGGAGTTGTGGGTATAGAATGGCCAACCTGTCCGCCATGCCATCAAAAATCCCAAAATTAGTAAATCTCCGCTCCTCAAGCCATTTGCTCTCAGCCTCTTTTCTGTGTTTGTTTTCCGGCAGCCATACCAACATTGATCCAACTGACAGGCAGACGAGTGCCGGGACCAAAATCAGCCTTCCCTTTTTTCCGACTTTCACACTTACTCCTATCGCCGCTCCTAAGAAAACAGCCAAAAGCAATCGTAACTGCCACACAGCCAAAGGATATGAAGCCATCGCGAATGTGCCCCACGCAACGAGCCCAAAGGTCAAGGAAGAATCTGAATGACATAGCATCATCGTTCCGAGAACAATGACAGCCACCGACAACAACAAGCCAAGAATCCCGAACTCCATTCCCAGACGAAGATATTCATTAAACGCATATTCCGGGCAGCCAGCGATCCTTACCCTCTCTTGGCCACGTTCCTCCCCCTCATAATATTCCGCCTGCGCATCACCGTATGATCCAAGTGCATTACCGTATCCGTGCCCTGTCAATGGTTTGTCGGCTATGGCGCGCAGTTCCATCTCCCAAATGTGGAAACGGCCAAGCGCCGAGTCCTTCTTGAGACAGAACGCTCCTGCACCGATAGCCAGAGACACTGCTACAACAGACAGGGGCAACCATTTATGCGATCTCAAATATGACTTTATCTCCGTTTTAGTCAATGCAAAGACCACCCCCGACACAGCCAACGCGATGAGACCAGCCCGACTCATTGATGCGGGCAGAACTACAATGCCCAAACATCCGGAAACAGATGATAACCAAAATAGTATTCTATCATACAGGTTTACGGAATCACGCCACCTCCACGCGGCCGCAAAAACCACGGCTATGCAGACAGCGAGGAACCCGCCATAAGGACCAGAGTTAGCGAATCCTCCAGTCATAGGGCACATACTGTTATGAGAGACAGCGATCCCAAGCAACTGCATAATCCCAAGCACCGACTCGTAGGCAAGCCATAGCGACAGCGCAGAGACGACTATGCGTTCAGCCACCTCTCGCCGACAGACGAACAAGGCCAATGAGAAGAGAACTGTAGCCAGAAAAACCACAACACTAATTTACCGCCTGAATCAATCCAACTTGAACCGATATACCATCAGAGAGCCATCCTCTTCGCCACCAATGATTTGAGAATAATAGTATGGAGCGATGTAGCCGACGACCTTGAACCCTTTCGGAATCTCACTATCTGACATCAGTTTTCCATCCTTGTACACCTGAAGTCCGTCGTATTCTGAATCCGCTCCTTTCTTATAAGACCTGAAACATACTCCCGTCTCGTCAATATATTCAATCCAGTAATAGTATCCTTTTTTCGTCATGTTTGTCCTATAGGCATTCATCTCGTCCAAAGAACCGAACCGTTCATAGTCTGTGTCCATATTAACTCCTGAGCGTCCGAACGCAAACTTCGGCTTGCGGTTGTGGTCAAATACATAAACCAAGGAGTCAGCGGCGAAGCCAATGTACATATTATCTTGGTTGTCAATGTCAAACATCACAAAATCCATCCCTCTATACTTTGCCTTGTCTTCACTGAACATAGATGGCAGCCCTTGAATCTCTGACTTTAACGCTTTCCCCTCTGTCATATCCACAACGCCTATGTGGCAAACCTTCTTCTCGTAATCAGGACCAAATATAAAATCCGGAATATCTGATACTAGACCTTCATAGAGTTTACCTTTATAGAACCTGGCAATACAGTCCCCTGGAGTTGTGTAGGCAAGGAATTCTGACGGGGCATATTCCTTCTGTTGGTCTTTCACGATAAGGAACCTGTTGACAGCGGTCAAATCTTTTGAGAAGTACTCGAAATCCAGACTTGATCCCGCAATCGCAAGTTCACCATCACCAGACATCGTGCCGATCATATAATGCTTGATTATTGACTCATTCGACGCTCTGCCGTTGCCAAGAGTCCTCTTTATCAGATGCCCCTCCGCATCGAATTTATAAAGCCAGCCATAGAATATGTCCAGACAGCATATTCCTTGACCCTCCTGCGCCCACGAGAAAGACTCTCCGGAATAACGCACGGAATCCAACTGAAGTTGTTCCAGCCGCACACTGTTGTAAGCAGGAGCGCCATCACTTACAATCCTGCGCATTGAATCATAAACGTTATCACCGTTGGAGCACGAACCCAACAGCAACACTAACGTCAATATGGAAGCTGCCATTGGCAGCCTCCATACGTTAAGATTACTTCTTTTCATACGAAAACAAGAAGGTTAGCAGTTCCCGTCATAATCCCAGCAGTGGGCATTCTCTCCCCCTGCACAAGTACTTCCGTGGTTAGAGGCTCTGCACCCCTTTCCATAAACAGCGCCACAACGGCAAGTAACCATAGCACCGCCTTCGCTACTGGCCAAGGCCTCTACCGAATCCGTAAAAATCATCCCAAGGCTAGCACTTGCCTTTTTTGCGCCAACAACAAACGTCACTGTTGTCGCGGTGATTACTGCCAAAGCAGCAATAATTATGAATTTCTTCATATCTGAAATATTTTTAAACACGTGAGGAAATCCCCCTCACCGGGCAATAATCATTCTACAGTGCCACTTACATTCACTTTAATCTTATGGTTCGTACCAACAACTCTCATTATAACATATTCGGAGTAATCACCTTTTATGACAGGGTGAGCCGTGATAGTATATTCACACCTGCTACCTGATTTGAAATAAATGCTACGAGGAGTGACATCGATACATTCACACGAGGTCATCATTTCAATAAGTATATCTTTCGAATAATTATTTTTGATTTTAGAATAAATGATCTTAGGCTCACCAACACGCAATCGAGAAAATCCAAAGTCGCGTTTTGTCTCCAAAGAATCCAATGGGACATAGCCAGCATCAACATAGAAAGGCAACCTGATCATATACATTCTCTCCGATGTATTTGTTTCCAAGACCACGTGTATCAAGTTATCCATTATCTTATTTCTTGTGTCGATAATAAGATTAAGCGCTATAGTATCGGCCGGAGCTGCGGACATCGCACTAATCTGATAATCCGTGCAAGTACAATCTGGATTAATATCAAAAAGGAACAATGTATCCGAACCGGTGTTTATTATCTCATAACCAACTTTCAAGGTGTCTCCTTGGGTAATACGGATATTTGTGACGGTATCAGAAATCATCATTGAAGTCAAAGCCTTTTGTTGTTCATCTGGCAGCAAGGCTTGAGTATTCTTCATCAAGGAGATCGTTGATGATTTGTTCACCATACATAGCAATATGGCAGTCCATAAAACCGCCAACATAGTAACCAATGCCAACAAACACTTTATTACTTTATCTTTCTTCATCAATTCAAGAAATTACGCCAAAATAAACGATCATCTCCACACTGGTCGCTCCGCATCTTCAGCATACGTGAATATTCTATTCTGAACACCTCTTGTAAGCCCTTCAATGAAATACAGCTTATCTGCCGGAATATCATTTATCCGCACATAAACATCTTCCGCATCAAGCACACAATGCGTAGTCCATCCCTTTCCGTTCCACCAAGATACCCGGTAAGTATCTTCTGGGACAATCGCGTTCCCATCACCTCTTCGAATATATGAGATATGATCCAACAAAACGGAACTTCCGGCATCCATTACACCTCGTGGATCGTCACGCCTTGCGGAGAAATATGTCAAGGGATCTCCATCAAGCATATAAGACAAGGAATCAATATCATACCTTAACTTTATTCTTCCACCATCCTTCTCATAGAAATATAGTTCCGCCATATCCGATAAGGACCTCCTATCCGAAACGAAGCGCCAATATCTGTATGCCTTTTTCTGTTTTACGGGGACAATTCCAGAAGTGAGTTCCCAGTCTGGCAAAACACACACTGTGTCAGCCTTTGAAAACATAACATTATCAGAGCCCAGCAGCATACCTCCGTGAAGACTTGACTGAGAAAGCATCACGTGCTGGAACATTGGATATTTTCGATATAATTTAAAACTGATCGTCTCGTTTACATCTTTTCCGGCTCCTCCAATATATGAGACATCTCCAAAGCCATCGACAAAGAAAGGATCGCTGATGGGGGTAAGGGTATCACTTGAATATCCGAACGCCATATATGTTATATTCCTTCCCATATTTTTGAAAAAAGCCTTACCAAACCTAACCCGTCCCCACGATACTGGCTTCCATTCAGAATTATCGAACACACATATATAAACATCCTTATTTGAGAGCTTTACGCCATTTTTCAAGTCTATTCTCAAATCCACGGTTTCCTGATAGTCGTGTGTGACATCCTTGAAAAACGGGGAATCATACATTTGAGGGACTCTTCCTGAATTTCTATTCAACAGAGACAAATAATCCTTGTTTGGCGCATACGTTCTACGAAAGACCTTGGCAAATTTTGCCTGAGCGTAATGAGGATAGTCCGGATTTATTCCAAATGACGTAAACACTGTACTACGTCCTCTTATGTTAGGAAACACATTCCAATAATGGCCATACTTACGATCTGAAAATTGAGGTGTATAATCCATTCCGACAGGGATGCCCTTACTCCTCATAATCAGAATTCCATTATTCATATATTCATCACAAGACGCTCCTGGCAATTTCACAAAAACAGATGGGGAATAAATTGGATACCCGTGACCGGAATGAATCCATTTCTGTTTAGAAATCATCGGAATTAGTTTATTATTAACCCGCGTGATCGCAGCGCGTGGGTTTCCGATAAACTCATCGCATTCATTCAAATGGTCAATGAAACCGCGTGCGAAGTCCGATAGGCTGTCACGCCAGTTCATCAACGGCTGATTGTCTGAACAGGTGTAGGGCAGCAGCCATTCGCAAAATTCATCGAATGTCAAATGCCGGGCCCACTCACCATTCCGCCACTGATCGAACGCTGTCTCGATGTCGTGAATCAGATAATCTGCCGATATGTAATTCAGGTCGAAATCATAATATATCCGCCCGTCATACTTTTCCTTCAGGGCCTCAAGGGAGTCCAGGATCGAAAGCGAGCCATCAGAGGCCGAGAGAGTACGATCCGCCTCGTCCCAATATTCCTTATAGGCACCACGCATTGACTTATGCCCCGGCATATTCCCTATCAAAAAACGGGAGGCGGCTATTTTTTCCTTATCTCCAGTCTTTTCAAAGTATCGCAGAACACGCTCCAACTCGCTTCTGTTGTCTCCTGCCAACCTCAGCGCGACATCCACTTGATCATAAGAGCAAGAGCAGACGGCAAGCACGGCAAAAACAATCAAGCATTTAAGCGAGTCGGGCATATTCCTGAATTATTATGAAGATTATTCCTCAGAATCATTATCAGTGAAGAACACGGCGTAGTAGTTATGCCCGTTCTCCGTTGTGATGTCCATTCGGTAGGCAGAATCAGGTCTGACCGGGATTATCATCCGCCCTGCGGCACTGTTCCCTACATAGTTCTGGATTTCACCTGTGGTCTGATTCTCAAGCACAACATCCACCGTTCCGAGATTCGACAGAAACGACAATTCAACGCTGCTCGTAAATGTATAATAGAAACATTCTACCAGAACCTTTGCTGGAGCGCGATTTGTCATCGTATTGGGTTTTTGCTTCTCAACAACAGCTATTACCTTAAGATCCTCACCACGAGAATGCATTGGACAACATATCAACAGAGCAAGTGATAATATTAGTAATATTTTTCTCATAAACTTAAAATTATTTTTCGCAAAGTACGGCATAAAATCCCATTCCACAATGAAAAATAGTCTTAACAAGCCTATTCGCAGTGTGCTGTATATTAGCACATTAGCATGTTGTTAAGATTAGCGAATCTTAACAACATGCCTTAACCAAATAAAAATCAAACAATTACCGAATTCGCAACACACAGCAGGGCTGTCAAACGCCTATCATTCAAGACATTAATCTATTGACATCAGGTATATTTCCTTATTTTCTGATGAAATCGCAGATATTTTCTCTTTCAGGCGGCAGCGTTTAGTATAGACGCTAGATGAGGTATACCCCATAACTCTCGCTATCGTCTTAGCGTCAAAGCCGAGAATCCATAGTGCAATAAAACGAAAATCACTCTCGGTGGCAGAAGGCATATCTTTACGAAACTTCGTCATCAAATCGTTCATATTTTCGTTTATCATTGATTCCAACTTTTTCTGATTGCAATCATATACTACACTAGACAAGTCCTTGACCTTAGAATATATCCGTTCCTTTTTCTTATCACTTTCAGGTAATTCAAGATATATGGAACACAGATCTTTCAGTTTGGCAAACTGACGCTTATAGGTTAATGCGTACTCTTGTCGCAAGCGTTGAATGTTATGCTCATTCTTGGTCAATTTCTCAATGCGTTCTGTCATTAAGGATAATTTCTGTTCTGCCTCCATGCTCGTTATCTGCATATTTGACAATTCAGATCTAACCGTCTCCTTCTCTCTTTCTAATTGTCTTACCTTCTCACGGTACTTGTCATTAGTCATCCTTTCTTCTGACAAACGATAGTTCACGTCATTATTTATAGACACCATCTCTTCCAATCTAAGCAACCACTTTCTCTTTTGTTGCAAATAAACTGTCAGTACTACAAAACCAGCTATCACACCAATCAAAATGATAATCCAAATATCCAGTTTCCTGATTCTATTTTCCCGTTCTAACAACCTTGATTTTGATTGGAAATAATCAGATTGAGCAAGTGCCACCGATTGGTTAACGGTGGAGACCACAATAGAATCCTGAATGGCGACTGTCTTTTCCAAGAAATCCAAAGCCTTTTCATTGTCACCACGACGCTTGGAAATACGATATTTCCATACGTATAAAACAGCAGGATTATTGCTAATACTATCCAATTGCGAAAATATCCTATCAGAAGCAGTCTCGTATCCAAGCAAATCCAAAGCATATGCATATACACAATAGTCAGACAAACCCGGTTGCCACCCCATTTCATTGACAGCCTTAGTAAATAGTTCCACACTCTGGCGAGGGTCTGCCTCTGGTTTTCTCAAACAGATCGCAGCCTTGTTTACAAGTTGCTGAGCCAAAACAGAAGAATCTCGACATTGCATGGAGAAGAACTTAGCATAAAGGCTATCTGACTTCTCCCAATCATTATTTTCAGCATAGTAAAAAGCCAAACTGCCCATCGTTATCCATACACGAAGCGAGTCACCGGCTTTTTCAAAATTCCGAATAGCTTCTTTTGAATAAGATATATTCTCTAAATAGTTGTTATTTCTAGCATAAACGTCTGAAATAGCAGATAAAATTAATCCCCTAAAAACATAGTCTTCAGAACTTTCTGAAAGTTCCTTTGACCTTATGAAACTGCCTATCGCAGACAATAACTCACCTCTATTGAACTGTATGACTCCCCAATAATAGTACATCTTCATCTTGTCGTCTTTGGAGCCGTGACGCTCGTAATAGTTGGCAGCAGGCTGTATCACATGCAGGTCCGTAGTATCGATCCAGTTCCTGTTCAAGGCCATCGTGTAAAGTAATGAGTACCTCGCGCGCTGCGCCTTGGTCTTAATGTCCAGCGTGTCGATTGACTCCAACGCGGCCAGCGCACTGTCTGGTTTTGTCCACATAACATCCTCGGCGGAGTCCATAATCCGCCCTGCCTCCCGGCTTACGCAGGAGGAGAATAACATAGCGGCGACCGCCGCCGCAACCAGTCTAATGAATATTCTGAATAGTCTCACGACACAGATAAGCGCCCCCTAATGAGCGATTACCGCACAAAAATAATCATTTTTCTCATGAGAGTATTCACGCCCGTAAGGGAAACTCCATCAAAGAGCCACCGTTGCAGGCCGCTTCAATGATCGACCGCAAGTCCTCACCCATATCAAATGATATCCTCTCCGGTCTCTCCTGCTGACTTTAAATATTCAATATTGTATTCCAGAATATGATCTTCCTCATCAACCGTCAACAAGGATCCGGTCTTACTGTCGATGTCATATTTGGTAATATTTGAAGGCAATGGTATTCGGAACAATGGACTGCCATCCCAGGCATAGCCGTGGATTTCCTTTGTCGTCCCACTAACACGTTCATCGGTGTACATAACAGAGAAGTAACTATCATTCAATGACAAACCTGTATGATAAGTGCATAATTGAGGCGACTGCTTTTCAAGGACACGGATGTCAGGCATAGTCTTTCCATAGCACAATGTGTAACCGCCATCGCACGAACCCAACAGCAACACTAACGTCAATATGGAAGCTGCCGATGGCAGCCTCCATACGCTAAAGTATCCTCTTACCATTCTTTTCATTGTTTTTGAAGATATTAACGCAAAAAATGACTTAGATGCATAAATTTGGCATATCATATCTCAGAATCTTCTCAGAATAACTCTCCACCACAAAAATCGCATTGTTTTCTGTGTCAATATCAAATAGTAATGCTTTGACAGGTAACTTAATCTCAACCAAAGGCTCACCTGTCCAACTGAACAAATGAATAGAGGGTGGGGAGCAGACTCCTTGTTCAAAATCGTCCATTTTCGCTCCTACATAAAGAGCCGCAAAAAAGTCTTTGTATGGATGCACGTCATAGTAGGCCCTTGGAGTCAGATCAACACCCTGTCTTTCAATGTCACCGATGCTTTGAAGCCTTTCCCCCAAAGCCAACGTCTTCGCAAACCCTTTACTCGTGGCATCGAATGAATATAGTTGAATGACATTAAAATAGGAACTTACTTCTGCCACTGTTCTTCTTTCATCGTCTATGGCAAAAGAAGACGAAAGAAGGTTCCGTTCTGAAGATGAGATCTCATTAAGATAATCCATCGAAGCCGTATGACATTCTCTTCCCAAAGAATCCACCAAAAGTCTTTCAAATCCACTGCCATCAGCCTTGGACCTACGGCACAGAAAACAGTTTGGAGAAACGTAGAAATAACGGGAACCAGATCTTGTTGAAAGAGAACGCGACAAGTATCTATAGGCATTTGAAAGGGAATCCTGCGAAACATCTAGCTCAATAAATGACCCTGCATAGTCATAAACTCCGGCCTTACATCCACCATCTTTTTCATAAAAACTCATCCAGGAGATATAGGGACGATAAAGGACTTCTCCAGGACCGGAGCCAATCATCAAGAAGGTGTTTGTCACTTTGGTTTCTTTTCCTAAAGTCACGGTTGACAAGCACCCCTTGGGGGCGGCACAAGACACTAAAAGATAGTTCCCGAAACTCTTGACCCCGTGAATTCCTATTAGCTCCACATCCAATGTATCAGCCTTTCCTAACACATACTTATTTGGAAAGTTCCGCACAAAACTTACATCGTCGAATGCAAAATAGTCCTTATGTTCACACGATGTCAGAATTAACACCAATGCGGTAAGTATAAATAAAATCTTTCTCATGGCTTGCAGAAATTCATCCCTCTGTACTTCGCCCTGTCATCACTAAACATAGATGGTAGTCCCCGAATTTCCGATTTTAATGCTTTCCCTTCAGCCATTTCCACAACTCCGATGTGGCAGACCTCTTTCTCATAATCAGGACCAAATACAAAATCCGGATCATCCGATACCAGCCCTTCGTAAAGTTTGCCCTTATGGAACCTGGCAATGCATTCACCAGGAGTTGTGTAGGCAAGGAATTCTGACGGGGCATATTCCTTCTGTTGGTCTTTCTCGATAAGGAACCTGTTGACAGCGGTCAAATCTTTTGAGAAGTACTCGAAATCCAG